>QWCZ01000266.1_pt1 | contig 29920 bp, 17 predicted proteins | sample 1972651 | NCBI WGS metagenome assembly QWCZ01 (sample SAMN09866695, study PRJNA288562) | Human oral metagenome isolate pre1_saliva, whole genome shotgun sequencing... | isolation source: mouth | host: Homo sapiens | place: USA: California
CGCCGCCGTTACCGCCGCCGTTTCCACCGCCGTTTCCACCGCCGTTGTCTCCACCGGAGCCGCCGCCGTTACCGCCGCCGTTTCCACCGCCATTTCCGCCGCCGTTACCGTTTCCGTTATCTCCGTTACCGGAACCGTTACCGTTGCCGTTACCGTTGCCGTTACCGGAACCATTGCCGTTACCGTTGTCGTTCCCATTACCGGAGCCGTTACCTCCGTTGGAATCCCCGCTAGGTGCAGGGCTGGCGGACTCGGCCGGCTGGGTAGCTTCGCCACCACCGTTGCTGCCACCATTGCCGCCGCTGTTGTTCTGGTCGGAGTTGCTGCCGCCGCCGTTACTGCTGCCGCCGCCACTGCTAGAACCACCACGGCTGCTAGAGCTGTAGGACTCGTCCGAACGCTCAGGGAAGTCAAGCACTTCCTGGCCGTCAAGAGCCGCGCCCATGTAGTTAGTGAAGATATCTGCCGGGTAGGTGCTACCGGTGATTTCACTGTAGTTACCGAAGGGGGTAATGGACTGTTCAGAACCATCGGCACCCTGCTGGAACAAGGTCACCGCAGTAACCAACTGGGGAGTGTAACCAACGAACTGCGCAGACTTGTTGTCCGAGGACGAACCGGTCTTAGCAGCCACCGGACGGTTCAGGCTCTTCGCGGTTTCACCTGAACCCAGCTGCACTACCTGAGTCAGCGCATAGGTTACGTCAGCCATTACTTCCTTCTTGAAGACCTGCTGACCAGTGGTGTTAGCGGTGTAAACCACCGTGTTGGTAGAGCTGGACACCTTACCCACAATGTGGATGTCGTGGCGCTGGCCCTGAGCCGCAAAGGTCGAGTAAGCACGAGCAATATCGATGTTGTGGGGCGAAACCGACCCCAGCACACCCTGCGTGGTGTCGTCGAAACCTAGCGTGTTGGCTGGGTAACCAGCGGCAATAGCTGTCTTATTGGTGTTTTCCGGGCCAATATCTTTATTCAACTGCAGGTAGGGGGTGTTAATGGAGAAAGCCGTGGCTTTAACCAGGTTCACCCACCCATAGGAGACATCCTGGAAGTTTTGGAACTCGTGCCCCTCAATGGTCATGGGTGAGGTGCCCATATAGCCATCAGACAAGGTCATGCCGTCATTGAGGGCAGTGACCAGTGCGAAAGGCTTATAGGTAGAACCCGCCTGGGCTACTGCCTGAGTAGCAGAGTTGACCTGGCTCTTGAGATAGTCCTCGCCACCATAGAGCGCCACAATTGCGCCGGTGCGCGGATCAATACTGGTTAAGGCCACACCCAAGCCGGCAGGCTTGTCAGAGGGCAGGGTGTGTACTGCGTTGACGGCAGCTTCCTGGTCCTTCTGGTTAATGGTAGTGGTGACCTTAAAACCGCCGGTATCGATCTGCTCATCAGTCAGCTTCATCTTGGCTTTAAGCTCAGTACGCACCATTTGCAGCAGGTAACCCTTGGTACCTGCATAAACCTGCTTGGTGGTGGGCTCAATGGTCTTGGGGAACTTCATTTCTGCACGCTGAGCGGAGGTGATGAAGTTCTGCTTAAGCATCAGGTCAGCTACACGGGTCCACTTGGCCTGACTGGTTTTGGCGTCCACCGCCGGGTCCCAGCCGGAGGGGGCCGGAATCACGGCGCTAAGTAGTGCAGCTTCAGACAGCGTCAATTTGTCTGCGCTGTGACCAAAGTAGGCCTTGGAGGCTTCCTCCACACCGTAGGCGCCACGGCCGTAGTAAATGGTGTTGAGGTAGTTACCCAAGATCTTCTGCTTGGACTGAGACTGGTCAATCTTGACCGCCAAGAAAGCCTGCTTGAGCTTACCTACATAGGAGTCGGTGGTGTCTACGTAGTAGTTCTTTACGTACTGCTGAGTCAGGGTTGAGGCACCCTGAATCGGCCCACCGGTTAAGTTGTTGAACAACGCACGGACAATACCCTTAGGGTCAATACCGTTGTTGGAGTAGAAGCTGGAGTCCTCACTGGCTACCACTGCGTTACCCACATAGGAGGGCAGCTTGGTGGTGTCAATGACGGTACGGTTAATATCCGTAAAACGCCCCATCTCAGTCTTGCTGTCGTCGTAGTAGACCACAGTGGTCTGAGCCTTAGCGAAGTCATTAGGTGCGGGCACATCCGTGGTGGCATAGGCCAGCATCAGTGTGCCAATACCCATAGTCAGCACGAATAAGATCGAACAAAGCACAAACTGCCAACTGGGCAGCCAGCGCCTAATTTTGCCCTTGCCGGCACGCGGATAATTCCACAGCTTCCGCTTTGATTTGGGGCCTTTGGAACCGCCACGGTTTGCCGGTCGCGTTGAATTTTTACTTGCCCCCTTACGCGCCGGGGCCCCCTTGCCCGCAGGTCGCTGGCCCACAGGCCGCTGATTAGCCCTGGCAGCTCCACTTAGAGGCGCTGCAGGCGATGAACTCTGTTTAGCACTTGCCTTCGCGCCCGAGTTAGCGCGCGGCGGGATTTGCGGTGGTAACGACACCTATAGTCCCCGTTTCTGCTTAATTTTCTTAGCGCCCGGTAGAGAACCGGCCACACAACGATTCCTTCCAGTATGAAAGAAATGCTTTCTCAGGTATAGGACATGCGTCACGACAACCCTACTACCTACCCACTATGCTTATGACTTATGGAGAAAACTTCACCTGAAAGCACAAACTCCGCGATCAGCTTACGTTTAGCACTGCTAGGCATCCCCGTGTCACAGGGCAACCTAGACTCTGCCACTGACTCGCTTACGGCTCCGCTGTTGGCCCGTACTCGTGAAATGTCGCGGCGACTATCCAACCGCCTGTGTGCGCCTGACACCCGCATTCAGAACTTCCTTGACAGTTATTTCGAAGGTACCGACGTCGCACCTCGACTACCTGGAGCAACTTTCGTACTAGATCAGCCTGGTCTTTCTCGCGCTCTAGCCTTCCCTAAAGGCGAAGACCATTTTGTTTCTGAGTACGTAACCAGCTACAAGGTACTCAACGGTGTGGTCCACAACCCGAAGAATGACCGACGTACCACTGCCGGTGTGTTCCACGTTTCTGAAGGTGGCCTACCAATTCCTGATGACAAGCGCGCTGTACCGCGTGAAGTCTTCGGCCGCCTGCTAGAACACGCGATCAATGACGTTCCCGATGAACTCATGCAGATTCCTTGGGCCGCTCATTCAGACTCCCCGGCAAAAGCCTTCGTATCCCTACTACTGCGCCCCATCGTCGTGCCCGCAGTGCCTGGTGTAAACAACCAGCGCACCATGGAAATCCGCTTCATCGCCCCCGGTGGCCTGGTTTCCAACCTGGACTTCGTAGAGTCCATTTTCGGCAATGGCGGCGACCCCTACCTGCCCGAAAATGACGCCTCCCTCGACCCCACCAGCTGGACTGGTCACACCGGTTGCGTCATCCTGGCCCCGCACCTGACCAAGCTGACCAAGAAGGAACTAGGTCTGCCCCACTGGGACCAGGCCACCGAGCGTCAGCGTCGCGACGGCATGTGTTGGAAGGAAGAGGGCGACATCTACAACGACGGCAAGGCCTTCAAGTGCTGCGCCCGTGACGAGCGCGGCGTAATCATCACCGTAGTGGCCGACAACTACTTCGGTTACTGCAAGAAGGAAGTTAAGACCCAGATTGGCTACAGCGCCAACCTGCTGGGCAACGTGGAAGAAGAGCACGCCGGTGGCGCACGCGCCTTCCCGCGTTACAACCTGGGCCAGGACTACACCGACAAGTACACCCCTGCACACCTAACCGTGCAGAGTGTAGTTGACGCCAACCCCAGCTACTTCCAGCTCTGCGACGACGGTCACGCCGTCGCCGTCAACGACAAGAACCTACTGGTAGTTCCCGCTGGCTCGCACTTCTCGATGCGCACCCAAACCGTGGAATGGGACCACAACGGCACCCGCGTGTCCATTCCGCTACTGGCCGGCAAGACCTACTACACCCCCTCGGGTTACCGCCTACACACCAAGCACCGCAGCGGTGACGAGCGTCAGTGGCACCTGGTAGGTACCGCCCCGTGGACCACTCAGATGCACAAGCCCGCTACCGTTTCCGGTGGTGGTAAGTCTGAGATCTCTAAGGCCCTACTGGACGCCTTCGTGTTCGGTGAGGCTTATGTGGGCGACGTCGAAAAGGACCTGGACATGGTGCAGGTACTACTCGACCGCGACTACTCAGGCCGTTTCGCTGACCCCAAGTCAAACGGGGTTGACCACCGCTCGATCCTGAGCGAAAAGCGTTCGCTGGGTTCAGTTATCAAGCTGCTGACCGCCTCACCGGCCTACTCGCCTGACTACAACCACTTCCTGTCCACTATCCCGGACCACGTTAAGGAACTGGTTTACACCGTTAAGCGTTACTACCAGCCGGCTTGGGGTAGCGACTGGCGTAGCCACTTCACCGTGGGTCTGGTTAACGGCCGTCACGCCAACTCCTTGCGCCTAGATGGCGAGGTCATCAAGGTCAACATGCTACGTGTGGGCTTCGAGGACGACGGCGCCTGGCGTCTATTCTCGCTGCGTCCGGACTTCTCCCCCGCCGCCAAGATTCAGACCGAAGACGACATCACCGCCTCCATTGTGGTGCCCGCCCAGGAGGCCGACGCCGCCTTCGCCGCTGAGCACGGCATTGCTGGCCTGAGCCGCAAGTACGTCGCTAACTGCGAGCGTCTGCTGTTCCAGCGCCCCGACGACGCCGTCGTACGCGGCTACGACAAGCAGACCGAGCTGGACATGTCCAAGCCGGGCACCTTCATCTCTAACTTCGAGCCCATGAGCCCCGCTCAGGCCCAGGAGCTAGTGGATGACGCCCCGGGCCTGAGCCAGTACACCAAGCCGATGCAGGACCTGATCCGTCGCGCGGCAGCCCAGGGTGAGGACGGAACCTACTTTGTTTCCAGCGCTCACACCCGCCTGGTTAACGGTGCTCGCTCTAAGAACCCGCGTTACCTGCAGCTGCGCCCGGACCTGGCCAACCCCTACGAGGTTGAGCTAGCCGAGGTGGCCGCCCACCTCTACCACGAGGTGCCGCTGGACGAGCCGCTGCGTGAAAGCGTGGATGTGGTGGCCGCTGGTCGCCGCAACAACCCGCCTGAGCCGGGTGTGCCCGCCCTGTGCGCTTACAACCCACTGCACTACATGGAGCTGCCGGAGCTGTACATGGAGTTCATTTCCTCCATGACCGGTAAGTCCCCCTCCACCACCGGTGCCGGTAGCGAAGGTGCACTAACCAAGGCCCCGTTCAACGCTCTGCCCACCGTTTACGACCTGAACGCTTCGCTGCTGAGCTACGCGCTGGGTGGCTACGACGGTTGGTTGTCTTCGGCTGGTTACATCGGCCCCAAGGTGAAGGTCGCCCACGACATTTCGCTGCTGATCCCGGAGCTGTTCTCCCGCATGAGCCACGCTGAGCGTGACGCCAAGGAGCTAATCGCTAAGGGCTGCCTGGAGCGCATTGAGGACTTCGAATACGAAGGCCGCAAGGTTGAGGCTAGCCGCCTGGGCTACCGCATCAACGGCGAGTTCGTACGTAACTACTTCGGTCGTGTGTTCCTACACCCCGATGTCATCTTCACCGAGGAGATGCTGCGTCCCGAACTGCAAGATCCCAAGACCTTTGCTGACAGCGTTGACGTTATCGTCACCACCCACAAGGTGGTTGCCGACCGCTACTTCGCTGACGGCTCCCTGGAGCAGGCCTGCCCGCCTCTGCGCGCCCTGCTAGAGATCATGCACGACGGCGTCAGCCGCGAGGGTTGGCACCTAGACAGCCCCGAGTTCCGCGCCCTGTTCGAGCGTGAGAACATCCTGGCTTCCGAGTGGTACAACGCCCGCTTGGACGCCAAGGTGGCCCGTGACCGCAAGCACGCTGACAAGGCTCACGCTGCCCTTGAGAAGTTCATCAACACCCCCGGTAACGAGGGTGTAGTTGAGCGCATCAGTGCCCGCGAGCGCCTAGCCGAGGTAGAGGCCGCCCAGGCCCACTACGCTAGCGAGGCATACCGCGCTTCGCTGGTAGGCACTTTGGGTCTACAGCCCGAGCTAGCCTGACACTAGCTAAACGCTAGGGGGGCGCGGCTTTTAGCCGCGCCCCCCTTTGTATACATCAGCTATTTAGTTGGCCAGCTTGTGGCTCACGCTTCAGGTGCAGGCGGCTTTAGCGCCGCCGGCCAGAGTGCTACTGCTGGGTGGCCCACCAGGAATGTAGGGCCTCGCGGGCTAGCTCTTTACCGATCGGGCCGCGTTCCATACGTAGATCCAGCAGGAACTTGTAAGCTTTACCAACCTCAGGGCCCGGCTTAATACCTAGCTCTGCCATGATTTCCTGGCCGTCCAGCTCAGGCCGGATAGAGGCCAGTTCTTCCTGCTGACGCAGGGCTTCAATGCGTCGCTCTAGATCGTCGTAGGCGTGTGAAAGCATGGCGGCTTTGCGGCGGTTACCGGTGGTTACGTCCGCGCGGGTCAGGCAACCCAGGCGAGCCAGCAACGGGCCGGCGTCGGTCACATAGCGACGCACCGCAGAGTCAGACCAGGGCGAGTCCGCATAGCCGTGGAAACGCAAATGCAGCTCCACCAGGCGTGAGACATCCTTAATGGTTTGCTTATCAAAGTGCAGTGCGCGCATACGTTTAGCGGTCATGCGCGCCCCCACATAGTCGTGGGCGTGGAAAGTGACGGTGCCGTCGGGCATGAAGCGGCGCGTGGCCGGCTTACCGATGTCATGCATTAGCGCCGCCAGGCGCAGTCGCAGATCCGGCCCGGGCACAGCCCCGTCAGGGCCGGTCTCCAAATCCATGGCCTGCTGCAATACGGTCAGCGTGTGCTCATAAACATCCTTGTGACGGCGGTGCTCATCGACCGTGTCTTGTAGGGCTGAGACTTCAGGCAGCACAATGTCGCAAATACCGGTGTGTACCAGCAGCTCTAGACCTCGGCGCGGGTAGGGAGAAAGCAGCAGACGCTCAAGCTCGGCGCGGATACGCTCAGCTGAAACGATCTCTAGACGCTGCGCCATCTGTTCCATGGCTTCCATCACCTCTAGGTCCACGTCGAAACCTAGCTGTGAAGCAAAGCGTGCCGCCCGTAGCATACGTAGCGGGTCGTCGTCGAAAGACTGCTCAGCGCTTACCGGGGTGCGCAAAATCCCTGCCTGCAGGTCCGCCAGCCCGTTGTGGGGGTCCACCAGCTCCAGGTCGGGTAGGCGCAGCGCCATGGCGTTAACGGTGAAGTCGCGGCGAGTTAGGTCACCTTCGAGGTTGTCACCGTAAGCTACGGCCGGTTTGCGCGAGCCGATTTCGTACTCTTCAGTGCGGTAAGTGGTTACTTCAACGACGACGTCGCCCTTTTTAGCGGCAATCGTGCCAAAGTTACGTCCCACATCCCAACAGGCATCACCCCACTGCCGCAGCAAACGCTCGGTTTCTTCTGGGCGCGCGGAGGTGGTTAGGTCAAAATCGTGTGGCTCAATACCCAAGCAGGCGTCTCGCACTGGGCCTCCCACTAGGGAAATTTCATACCCGGAGCGAACAAAAGCGTGCCCTAATGCAGCCAATGAAATTGGCAGATTGGCTAGAGCTTGGTCGGCGATTGGCGGCAGAACGTTTTGCATCCCTACTAGATTGCCATGTCTACGCCACACGCGCAGTTATCCAGCTGTGTTTTAGAATCTTGTATATGTCTGCTAACCGCCCGCTACCGTACCCTGGCCCCACACTGCGCCGGGTCAGTTCGCGTGCGCTGCCGGTGGTAGACGAAACCAGCGCTGGTGGGCTGGTAGTAGACGTCCAAAACGGGCAGGCCATGGCCGCAGTAATTGCCCGCCGTAATCGCGGTGCTCGCCTGGAATGGTGTCTACCTAAGGGTCATCTAGAAGGCAGTGAAACTCCCCAAGAAGCTGCCGTCCGTGAAATATCGGAAGAAACCGGTATTGAGGGGCGCGTACTGCGCCACTTGGCCTCAATCGACTATTGGTTCACCGGGGATCAGCATCGCGTACATAAGGTAGTTCATCACTATTTGTTGGAAGCTATCGGCGGCGAGCTGACCATTGAAAACGACCCTGATCATGAGGCCGAGGACGTAGCTTGGGTGCCACTAAGTGAAGTGTCACGCCGTTTGGCTTATCCAAACGAGCGTCGCATTGTCGCTGCCGCCCGCAGAATTCTAGTAGGTGACGGGTGAAACGATTTAAAAAAGCTTTACGCTGTAGCGCCATTGCCTCAGCAATGGCGCTGCTCGCTATCTTCCCTTCAGCGTCAGCTGGGGCGAGCGCTACAGCAGTAACTTACGGCGAAAACGTGGCTGCGGCGTCGTCGCAAGCTGCGCACTACGCCACTTTGAAAACAGCCCAGGCAGGCGGCGTCGCTAAAAGTAATGCGGCCACCAAAACCAGCGCAACCGTTAAAAGCACTGGTCACCGCCGAGGTACCCCAACTGGCTCAGCCGCAGACATTAGCCAATCTGCAGCTGACGGGCTCACTGTAGAAGTTGACAAAATCAACCCTGAGGTAATTAGCCCCGGCAGTGATATCACTGTGGAAGGGACTATCACCAATACCTCCACTGAGACGCTATCTGGCTTTGATATGCGCGTATCGCTGCAGTCACGCTCCCAGAGCTCAGTGGAGCTGCTTAAAGACTGGCTGGTGTTTGACGACAGCTCCTACAGCTATGTAGCCCACACTGAGCAGCTAAACCACTCCTTGGCAGCGGGCGCCTCTATGCGTTTTTCGCTGAACATTCGCGCCTCGCAGCTTCCCAGCGCTGCCGGCAGCAACTGGGGCGCGCGCGGCATGGAAGTGACCGTAACTTCCGGTGAGCTAGTTAGTAGCGACCGCGCCATTGCGGTGTGGTCACCCAACACCCAGGTGCAGCCCACCAAAGTCACTGCGGTAATCCCCCTCACCGCCTCAGCTATGCAGATGCGTGAGTTACTGGCCTTGCAGTCAGGGGCAGCCTTTACCCCCAGCCAAAGTGATGGTTTTAGCCCCAACGCCTGCATCACCGGTGACAAGGTAGACCTCAAACTTGCCACCACCCAGATGCGTACACGCACTATCGAAATACTTAACGCTGCTAATAGTCAGACAATTGTAGCTGTAGACCCCTACCTGCTTTCTGCCCTAGGCGCCACTGCCGCAGCGGTTAACCAAAAAGCCGCAGACGCTACCCCTAGCGCTACGGCCAGCCCAACTGCTAGTGCCCCGGCCACTGCCTCTGCAAACACTGAGAATTCCACGCCTAGTGCCACCGCTAGCGCCACTCCTAGCGCCTCAGCTACCCCTGCCCCCTCTCAAAGCTCCACCCAGAACGCAAAAGCAGTTGAGGCCCAGCAAGTCGCGGCCCTTAACCAGGCCCTAGCTGGCGCTCTCAAACGCGGGGGCATCATCGCCCTGCCGCCTATGGACGCCGACCTGGTTGCCCTTAGCCATGTCAGCACTGGAGCCAGCCAAATCAGGGAAGCTATCAACCAATCTAAAGCCATGGTTGGTAAGGACCAGCTGCTAAGCGGGGCCCGTGCAGACGTAGCTATTTCCTCGTCGCTAGAGCTAGACCAAACCTACCTGGACGCGGTAAAAGGACAGGTGAGCACGGTTATCTCGCCGCCTGACGCGCTATATCCAGCTGAGGATTTGGACTACATTCCTGACTCCACAGCTTTCCTCAACAACCAGCGTGTACTAATCCCTGATCAGACCCTGTCAGAGTCTGTTTCTGGGATGCTAACCACCTATGAGGGCTTTTTAGGTAACCTAACCGACTTTGACGCACGTCAGCTGGCGCGCGGCACTACGGCTGTTATCACCCGTCAGCGCCCGGATCAGGTGCGCCACGTTTTGCTGCTGGTAGAGCGTGACTCTGCCTCCAACATGGATGTTAAGGACCTAAACGACCGGCTTTCGGCCATAAACAACAGTTGGTCCACCCCGGCCCCACTGACTGAACTGGAACAGTTGGCTAGTACTAAAGCTAGCGACGGCACTGAGATTGAACGCGAACCTCTGCCTGTCAGCTCCACTGACCCCTACCGCATCAACGAGCAAGAACTAGCCACCGCCTCCAAAACTGTTAGCACCACCCAAAACATGGTGTCTATCTACAATGAGCCCGCAAAAATCGCTGGCTCTACCCTGCGTCTAACTGAGGTGGCTACGTCCTCAGCTTGGCGTCAAGGTAAGTTCATGGTGGTTATCGACGACGTCGGCTGCCGCAATAAGATCATCGGCAATATGCTGCGCACCCTGCCCAGCTCCACCATTAACCTCATTGACTCCTCCGCGCACCTACCTGTGCGCGTCTCTAACGACACTTCGCAACCTGCCAAGGTCACTATCCATTTACGCCCTTCGCGTTCACTACTGCGTTCCAAGGGTGACACCACTGCAGTTATTCCGGCTAACTCCCAAACCACTGTGATGGTGCCGGTAAATGCCGTCGGTAGCGGTGATATTGACGTCAAGGTTTCTATGAAGAACGCCTTGGGGCAGCCGGTAGGTTCCAGCTCCACTGTGCATATGCGTGTGCGCGCCAACTGGGAAAGCTGGTTTACCTGGGGCTTAGGCAGTGTATTTAGCGTGCTTATGGTGGCCGGTATCGTCAGGACGGTACACCGTGGTCGCCGTGTGGTGATCTCAGAAGGGTAAGTAATGGCAAAAGCACCAACACTGGCGCGCTCTAGCGCAGTCATGTTTATGGGTACGCTAGCTTCCCGCATGTTGGGGCTGGTGCGTAACGCCATGCTGGTGGCCGCGCTGGGTGCTACCGGATCGGGCGCCGCTGACGCCTTCACGGTGGCCAATAACGCGCCCACCATGATCTATAACCTGCTGGCTGCTGGCGTACTAAACGCTATTTTGGTGCCGCAAATTGTGCGGGCGCTACGTCAAAAAGCCGGTGAAGAATTCATTAACCGGTTAATTACCACCGCTGGCGCCCTGCTGGCGGTGGTTACCGGCGTATTGACGGTAGCTGCCACCATAGTGGTAACTATTTATGGTTCCCAATTAGGTCAATGGCATGGTTTAGCTACCGCGTTTGCCTACTGGTGTTTGCCACAGATTTTCTTCTATGGACTTTATGCCCTATGGGGCCAGGTCCTAAACGCTAAAAATAATTTCGGCCCCTACATGTGGGCGCCGGTATTAAATAACATTATTTCGATCGCTTCCCTGGCTGCCTACCTGTTTATTTACGGCGAATACTCCGGCGGCGGTAGCCCAGCTAACTGGGATTTCACCCGCACTGCTGTAATTGCGGGTACCTCCACCTTGGGTATCGCCATCCAGGCTTTGGTCCTGTACATCCCGCTGGTACGCACTGGCTTTAAGCCTCGCCTGGTGTGGGGTCTGCGCGGTTCTGGCTTGGGTCAGGTATCCAAGGTAGCCCTGTGGGCAGTGTTTGGCCTGATTGTGGTGGAGCTAAGCACCTTGGTGGTCTATAACCTGGGTACTGCGGCTTTAAGCGCTAGTGAATTACCCGAATATGCCCATACGGTGGTGCCTTCTACGGTTATTTACACCAATGCGCAAATGATTTTCATGCTGCCGCAATCATTGGTGACTACCTCAATTATTGTGGCGCTATTTACCCGTATGAGTGAAAAGGCAGCTGCGGGAGATGCTGATGGCGTTAAGGATGATTTGTCTTTAGGCCTGCGCACTATCGCTATTTTCACCACCCTATTTAGTGCCGGTATTTTCGTATTGGCCGGCCCGGCCATGCAGGTGTTTGTGCCCACCTTGCGCCCTGAGGAGGTTTCCGCCTCTGCCGCCGTGCTGATGATGTTGGCTATTGGTATTGTGCCGCAGGGTTTATGGGCCACCATGCAGCGCGTAATGCTGGCCTATAACGACACTAAACGTATGCTTTGGGCCGACGTGCCCGTGGGTCTTTCCCAGATCATTATTTGCGCTGCGGCATATATGTTTGCTCCGGCCACCTGGTGGATGATTCTGGCGGCCCTGGGTTCAGCGGCAAGCCAGGCTACCGGCTCGATAATTATCGTGTTCTTGCTGCGCAAGCACCTGCCGCATATGGATGTACGCCGGGTTAGCACCACCTACGCATTGCTGGGCCTGGCGGTGGCCCCCGCCGTAGTGGCTGGTTACCTGGTGCGTTACGGACTCAACCTAATCCACATCAACAGTGGCTTTAGTGACTCTCTGGCACAGATCCTCATTGTTGCCCCCATCATGACCCTGGTGTATCTACTCACCGCCCGGGCTTTGCGTGTTGAGGAGCTAAACAATATTGCCCGCCCGGTTACCTCCGTGGTGCGTAAGGTAGCTTCCCTGCTGCCCGCCCCGATCGCCAAGGTGCTCAATAAGGGTGCCGCCGCCCTGGTTACCCCGCCCGCATATAAGAGTGTGCCGCTTAAATACTCTGACGTGATCGCTGAGGGTGAGGTCATCCACGCGGCCACTACCGACGCCGTCAGTGATCAGGCAACCAGCAAAGTTACGCTAGCTGAATCAGTCCCCGCCACCTTAGCTGCCGCCAAGGATGCCACTGCGGCTGCCCGTGACGCCGTCGACGGCGCCGCCACTAAGGGCTCAGCTAAGAACTCCATTAAGGGTGCTACCTCTACCAGCGTAAGCGACACCTCAAAGACTTCTTCGTCTGCATCTAAGTCGCTAGGTACAATCGCTAACGCAGCTCCTGCTGCAGCTATTCCGCCAATTCCTCCGCCCCCGGCGTCGTCGGGCGCGGATACGCCAGCGCCTTCTATTCCTATGCAGCCAGAAGCAGAAAATCTAGTTCAATCTTTCCCGATCGGTTCGGGCCGCTATCACCTGTGTGGCAATCTGCCCACATCACTTCCACACGTACGCCGCTACCACGGTATCGACACGATTTTGGACCAGCCGGTGGCCATTTATGTGCTCACCGAGGCTGTACGCAACCAGGTCGAGGTGCTTGAGTCTGCTCAGCGCGCTGCCTTGGCTACCGACCCGCGTCTGGTACGGGTGCGCGACGTCGAATTAGAGCCGGCTTTCATTGTCACCGACCCAGTTGAGGGGGTCTCCTTCGACCGTCTCATTGAGGACGGCCTGGAGGTTGAGCAGGCCCGCTCCATTATTGGTGAGGTAGCTTCCGCTTTGGATAATGCCTCCCGTCGCGGCCTGCACCACCTGTGCCTGAGCACTGAAGATATCCGCGTCACTGTGGACGGTAAAGTGCGCGTATTTGGCTTGTCTTACGAGTCCGCGCTGCGCCACGTAAAGATTGACCGCGACGAGCATGGCTTGCTGGCTTACGACATTACTGACGCCAAGACGCTACTGGATCTGCTCTACTACGGGTTGACCAAGCGCTGGCCGGGTAAACGCACCGGGATTCCCAGTGCCCCCATGACCGGCGGTCACCCGGTTTCCCCGGCCACGATTAACCCGCAGGTTCCGGCTGACCTGGACGAGATTTTCGCCCAGCAGTATTCGGGTAGGCCCATCCGTAGCGCCGCCGCGCTGGTCACCGCTCTGGGCACGTGGCAGCCAGTTAAAGGCTCCCAGCTGCCGGTAGCTCAGCCCACTGAGTTCACCACTAAGCAGCTTGAAGAGGGAGTTGAGGGCCTTGAGGCTGTTAAGGGCCTGATTAAGAACACTCGCATTAAGACCACCCAGTTGGCTTCGCGCGTGGGTAACAGTGTGCGTGAGGACATTAAGGCGGCCAGTGACGCCATTCCGGCTGCCCCTGGCCCGGGCCGTGAGGTTGATTTAAGCGATCTGAGCGACATCATCTCTATGCCCACCATGCCGGCCACAAAAGAGGCCCTAGACGCACCTCGTCCTATGCCCAGCAAGGAAGAAAACGAGGCAGAGTACATCCAGTACAAGGAACGCAGCCGCACCTCCTGGGCGCTGCTGGCCGCCTTAGCGCTAGTAGTGATTCTGGCAGTGGTGTTTGCCTTCTCGAACCTGCTGGGTCTGTCTAACGTTTCCTTCGATGAGGATGATGGTCCCGCCGCTTCGACAGTGCCCACGGTCACCTCAACCCAGGGACAATAGTTACCGCTGCTAGTTAAGTTAGCTGCCCCTAGTTAATAGGGCGCAGCTAACATTTGTATTGGGAACATTCGGACCTAGGTCTCGGTTGTACCTGCCAACAAGCATTGAAGAACAGGAGCAGCATGGTTCACGACGTCGTTATCGTAGGTTCCGGGCCTGCCGGTTACACCGCCGCTATCTACGCGGCCCGAGCCCAGCTCAAGCCGGTTCTGGTAGCAGGCGCCGTAACTGCCGGTGGCGCCCTAATGAACACCACTGAGGTGGAAAACTTCCCCGGTTTCCCTGAGGGTATTCAGGGCCCTGACCTGATGAACAACATGATGGAGCAGGCTGAGAAGTTTGGCACCGACATCCGCTATGAGGATGTGGTCAAGCTGGAGCTGGCTGGCGAGGTAAAGCGCGTGCATCTAGAAGATGAGGTGCTTGAGACCCGCACCGTCATCTTCTCCACCGGTTCGGCTTACCGCAAGCTGGGCTTGGAGGAAGAGGATAAGTACTCTGGTCACGGCGTTTCTTACTGCGCTACCTGTGACGGTTTCTTCTTCCGCGACCAGGACATCATTGTGGTGGGTGGCGGCGACTCCGCTATGGAAGAGGCAACCTTCCTAACCACTTTCGCTAAGTCTGTGACTGTGGTGCACCGCCGCGACGAGCTGCGCGCCTCGGCTGCTATGGCTAAGCGTGCCCTGGAGAACCCCAAGATTAACTTCGCTTGGAACTCGCGCGTATCGGCACTGCACGGCGAGGGGGCGCTAGAGAGCGTAACCCTAACCGACACGGTTACCGGTCAAACTCGCGAGCTGGAGGCTACCGGGCTGTTTGTTGCCATTGGTTCCAGCCCGCGCAGCGAGTTGGTGCGTGACCAGCTGGAGCTGGATGCCGCCGGCTATGTGGTGGTTTCTCACCCCTCCACCCGCACTAACGTCCCCGGTGTCTTTGCTTGCGGCGACGTCGCAGACCCCACCTACCGTCAGGCCATCACTGCTGCCGCCTCAGGCACCCGCGCCGCTCTGGACGCCCAACACTACCTGGCTGAACTGAACTAACTACCCGCCTGATAACTAGCGTGGGTTTGCGCCCACAATCCTTTCAATCTCTACTAGGCTAGAAACAGCTATTAAATACAAGGAGAACAACATGTCGAACGCTCTCGCAGTAACTGACGCTACCTTCCAGGATGAGGTCATCAACTCTGACAAGCCCGTAGTGGTGGACTTCTGGGCCACCTGGTGCCCGCCTTGCCGTCAGATGGCTCCGGTGGTTGACGAGGCCGCTAAGCAGCTTGAGGACGTCAAGTTTGTGAAGGTGGACGTGGATGCCAACCCGCTAAGCGCTGCCAAGTACGGCGTGCGTTCCATCCCGGCCTTCCTGGTGTTCCGTGACGGCGAAGTCCGCCACGAGTTCGTGGGTTCGCGCCCCAAGGCTAACTTTGTGGAAGAGGTCCAGAAGGCCGCCTTCCCCAACGCCTGAGCTGTACACACAGGTACACACAGGCAATTTCAGACAAATACAGGCAATTTCATCCCTTCCCTATAAAAATTCCATGGGGTTTTATAGGGAAGGGATGATTTGTCAGTTTTTGTGCTCAGCCCCTTACGCCCACCTCCCTTAAGCACTAAATATCGACGACGACGTCGCCCGCCCGCCAGCCACACGATAAACATCGTGTTTCACGTGAAACACACGCGCCACACACACCCCGCGCAGCCGTCGGCCTCTATGCTGCCGCACTTCGCACAGCTGCCGCCTGGCGCCGCGTCTCACAGCAAACGCGGCCCGCGCACGCCGTCGCCGTCGGCCCCACACCCAAACCCCAACATCCCACCCCAAGTACCCCAAGCACCCAACCGCACCGCCGTCGCCCCCGCGCCCACAACCCCCAGCACTGCAACCCCAAGCACCCCAACACTTACGCCCTCAGTGCTTTCCCCCATTACCTAACGGCGCCAACGTGGCAGAATTGGAGCTACGCGCGCCTGGGCACAACCAGCCCACCAGCGCTTACGAAAGGAACCACCGTGACTGAGAATCAAAGAGGTAACCGACTCGACCCCTGGCTAGACTCCTACGCAGAGCGAGCCGCAGGGCTGCGCGAGTCAGAAGTGCGTTCCTTATTCTCGGTGGCATCGCGCCCGGAGGTAGTTTCACTGGCCGGCGGGATGCCCAATCTCAAAGACCTGCCCATGGCTGACATCGCTGAAGCCACCAAGCAGATGCTGCTACGTGACGGCTACAAAGCCCTGCAATACGGCAATGGTAAGGGCCTGCCGCAGCTGGCAGAGCAGCTCACTGAAGTAATGGCTTATGAGGGTATCGAGGCTGACAGCGCCAACATCCTCATCACCACCGGCTCCCAGCAGGCCGTGGACCTAATTACCGAAATCATGATTAACCCGGGTGACGTGGTGGTCTGTGAGGCCCCCTCCTACCTGGGTAGCCTGGGTATTTTCCGCGCCTATGAGGCTGAGGTAGTGCAGAGTCCTATTGATGCCGACGGCGTCATTCCCCAGGCCCTGGAAGAAACTTTCACTCGCCTGGAGCGCGAGGGCCGCAAGGTTAAGTTCTTCTACACCATTCCCAACTACCACAACCCGGCCGGGGTGTGCGTTAGCGAGAAGCGTCGCCCGCAGATCGTGGAGATTTGCCAGCGCCACCACGTACTGATTGTGGAGGACAACCCCTACGGTCTACTGGGCTTTGACGGGCGCACCTACACTTCATTTAAGAACCTGGCTCCTGATCATGTGGTGTATTTGGGGTCTGTCTCTAAGATTTTTGCTCCCGGTTACCGCGTGGGCTGGGCCTGTGCGCCGTCGGCAATGTGCGAAAAGCTGAAGCTAGCCTCTGAGTCTGCGATCCTGTGCCCCACCTCTATGGGCCAGTATTCGATCTCCATGTACCTAAGCGAGTTTGACTGGCGCAACCAGATTTCCACTTTCCGAGGCATGTACCGCTCGCGACGTGACGCCATGATTCAGGCGCTTAACGACTACCTGCCCATGTGCCAGTGGAATGTTCCCGAGGGCGGTTTTTACACCTGGGTTAAGTTGCCGCAGGGCCTGGATGCCAAGGACATGTTGCCGCGCGCGGTAACTAACTTGGTGGCTTATGTTTCGGGTACCGCCTTCTACGCCAACGGCGAGGGCCGCGACCATATGCGCCTGTCTTACTGCTACCCCAATGAGCAAGATATTCGTGAGGGCGTGCGCCGCATCTCTGAGGTGGTTAACCGCGACCTGGAGCTGGTTTCGCTGTTTGGCACGGCCAAGCGCCCTGCTCCCGGGCAGCACTAGTCCGCCGGGTCCCTGGGCACCGGGTTGCCCTGCCAGCCCCAGCGCCTGTCAGTGCGGGACCGTCACCGGACACCCGGGTCCCGCTTACCCCTATTTAAATTTTTAGCCGTATAGAAAGGCCTTTCATGACACAGCAATTGCGTGTGGCCATCATTGCCGGCGGCCTCAACCACGAGCGCGAGGTTTCGCTGCGCTCGGCTCACCGCGTAGCTAGGGCGCTGCGCGAGGCCGGCCACGAAGTTAATACTTTCTGCCCTGACGCCTCTATGCTGGCGTCTTTGCGCAACTACAACCCGGATGTGGTGTGGCCGCTGGTGCACGGCTCCACGGGCGAGGATGGCAGTTTGCAAAACATCCTGTTGGCCCTGGAGGTGCCGTTTGTGGGCACGCACTCTGATGGCTGTCAGCGCGCCAGCTACAAGCCCACCGCTAAGGCTGGGGTGCGTACGGCGGGTGTGGCCACGCCTGATTCGCTGACCCTGCCGCAGTCTTTCTTCAACCAGCTGGGCGCCAATGAGCTGCTGGATTTGGTGATTGCGCACCTGGGTCTGCCGCTGGTGGTTAAGCCGTTCCAGGGCGGCTCGGCGCTGGGGGTTTCTTATGCCGACGACGTCGACTCGCTGCGTTCTGCGATGGTGGAGTGTTTCGCCTATTCTGACAACGCCTTGATCGAGGTGTTTGTGGAGGGCGTGGAGGCTTCCGTTTCGGTAGTGCGTGACGGCGACGGCGTAGCTCGGGCCCTGCCGACGGTGGAGATTGTTACTGACGGCTCCTACGACTACGATGCCCGCTACAACCCTGGACGTAGTGAGTTTTTTGTGCCTGCGCGTTTGGATCAGGCGCGTGACGACGCCGTGCGTGAGGCGGCGGTGAAGGTTCACGAGACTTTGGGTTTGGGGGCGCTGTCGCGCTCTGACTTTATTGTCGACGCCGAGGGCACGCCTTGGTTCATTGACGTGAACGTGGTGCCGGGCATGACTGAGACTTCACTGCTGCCGCTGGCAGCTGAGGTGGATGGTAACTTCACGCAGCTGTGCCAGCAGCTGGTGCTAGCCGCCTACAACAACTATCAGGGCGAGGCCCAGGACGCCCAGTAGCCGCTAGCGCAGCTTGGCCAGCGCCGGGCGCAACAAAATACCGACTACATAGCCTGCGTTGGGGGTGAGTGTTTCACGTGAAACACTCACCCCCAACATTTTTTGCCCGCACCCCAGCCACCCTGAAATTTGGTATTTAGTAAAGTAGGCCCTGGTAGATATTTGTCTAGACTGCAAGACTTGTCTCATCGAGTATCTTCTAGACGAAAGACCTAAACGCTATGGCAGCTAAATCAGCTCACACTATTTCACCGCCTAGCGCTGAACCTCATAAGTCCAAGCAAGCTGGCAAAGTTTCACTCATTGCCGTCTCGCTGACACTGTTTTCGATGTTCTTCGGAGCCGGAAACCTAATCTTCCCGCCGGTGATGGGCGCCCAGGCGGGCACCGCTTTCACTCCCGCAATTACCGGCTTTTTGATCGGTGGCGTGCTACTACCGGTTATTTCTGTTTTTGCTATTGCGGTGGCCGGAGCTGACCTGCGCGATCTTTCTTCGCGCGCCGGCAAGGTGTTTGGGGTTATTTTCCCTTCGGCAGCGTATTTGTCGATTGGTGCGATTTACGGTGTGCCACGTACCGGCGCGGTCAGCTACTCAACCGCTATAAAGCCGATTATTAACAGCACCGGTATTTTGCCTTCGATAATTTTCAACGCCGTGTTTTTCACCGTGGCGGTGTTGCTTTGCTGGCGTGAAGGCAAGGTGGTTAATTACCTGGGCAAGATCCTCACCCCCGCCTTGTTGCTACTGCTAGTGCTGTTGGTGACGCGCGCGCTGAGTGTCTTTAAGGCCGCCCCCGCCGCCCCTAAGGGTGATTACACTACGCAGCCGATTAATGCCGGTTTGCTGTCGGGTTATATGACTATGGACTCGGTGGCCGCCTTGGCTTTTGGCATTGTGGTGGTTAACGCCTTCACTTTCGGCCGCACCGGCATTTCCCGCTCGGGGGCTACCACCCACACTGGTATCGCTGCGCTGATTGCTGGCGGCCTGCTGGCGGCGGTTTATGTGGGTTTAGGTTTTGTGGGCCAGTTGATGCCTAATGGGGCTGGTTATAGCGACGGCGCCACGCTGCTTTCGGATGCTTCGGCGCTGGCCATGGGTTCGTTTGGCAGGTACGCCTACGGTTTGACGGTGCTGTTGGCTTGTATGACGACGGCGGTGGGCTTGTTGGCAGCCTCAGCTGAGTTCTTTAATCGGCTTATTCCAAAACTTAGCTATCGCCTGTTGCTGATTGTTTTTGCAGCGATTGGTTTTACTTTTGCTAGCTATGGCTTGGAACGATTGCTTAAGTTTTCCGCGCCGCTGATTACTTTCCTGTACCCCATTGCGATTGCTTTGGTGTTTGCGACTTTGCTCAGCCACGCGTTGCGTCTGCGTAGTAATTTCATGTTCGGCTTTGCCGCGTGGGGCGCAACCTTATGGTCAGCGCTTACTTTTGCCAGTGAGCATGTTAAAAACATGCCGACGCTGCTAACTGACTTGTTAGCTCTCTCCCCCGGCCAGGGTGCGCAGCTGGGCTGGATTCTGCCTACGGCATTGGTGGCAGGCTCGGGTTTGATTGTGGATCTATCGCGCGCCAAAGCCTAAGACAAACTCCCGCGAGCCATAGCTCGCGGGAGTGCTTTTTTGATCAGCCTCAATTGGAAATGGTTTTAGACCAGCTTCCACCCGGTTTTTAGACCAGTCTCCGCCCGGTTTAGACCAGCCTCCATCCGGCTGCCCGACTACGGGCCTGCCAGAAGGCCCGGTATTGTCCATCGCTTTGGCTATAGAGCTCGGCGTGTGTGCCTACCTGGGCTACGTGGCCAGAGTGGTCAAGCACAATGATCTGGTCTGCAGCGGTAATGGTGTCGAGTTTATGGGCGATAACAATGAGGGTGGCGTTGCGTCGCAGCGCATCCATGGCATCGGTGATGCGGTTTTCGTTTTCGGGGTCCAATGCGCTGGTGGCCTCGTCAAAGAGAACAATGGGGGCGGCTTTGAGCAGGGCGCGGGCAATGGAGACACGTTGACGTTCGCCGCCCGATAGGGCGCGACCCCCTTCACCTACACGGGTGTTCCACCCTAGTGGTAGACGCTCAACGATTTCGTCGACGCCGCTTAGGCGGGCTACTTCTTTAACGTCGTCGTCGCTAGCATCGGCTCTACCAATGCGTACGTTAGCTTCGAGTGTGTCGTCGAAAAGATATACATCCTGGAAGACCAGCGATAGCTGGGCCATGAGCTGGGCAGTGTCCCATTGACGCACGTCGCGTCCCCCCACACTCACGCTGCCGGCGTCGACGTCGTAGAAGCGAGCAACCAGGCGCGCGATAGTGGTCTTACCACAACCTGAGGGGCCCACGATCGCCGTCATGGTTCCCGGCGCAACCTGGAAGGAAACGCCGCGCAGGACGGGGTGGTCGGCTTCGTAGGCGAAGGACACGTCAGTAAGGGCCACAGCGGAACCAGAGCAGGCCGGGTCCTGATCGGGGCTGACCGGGTCCTGATCGGGGCTGACCGGGTCCTGATCGGGGCTGACCGGGTCCTGATCGCAACTGGCCGGGTCCTGATCGGAGCTGGCTGGAAGGATTGGCAGTTCGGGGGCGCTAAGGACCTCGTGGCTTAGATCCAACACTGGGCGGCGGGTTTCAAAGGCGGAGGCTAGCATCCCAATATCGACGAGGATCTGCGTAAAGCGCAAAAGCAGACCAATCGAGACGATCGCCTCCACAGGGCTGACGCTACCGGCCACCGCCAGCAGCCCAATCACAATAATCAGTGAAACCACGACCACCTGAGCGGCCATCCCATTGACCACCTGACCGATGGTTTCACGTATCAGTGAGCGCCGTGCGGCTTTCCCATAGGTGTCCTCGGCTCGCTCAAGCGGATCATAGGAGCTGGAGCGCCCGCACGCGCGCAGGGCTCCCTGCTTGGTTGCATACTCTACGATGCGGTGAGACAGCTCTTGGGCGGGAGGTTCTTTAAGTGCAGATCCGGAATTCAGGCAGGTGCGGGCCACCCACACTCCCCCAGCGATGACGGGAATAGCTAGCACACACACCAGCCCCAGAGCCGGAGAGAACACAGTGATACCCACAAGCATCGTCAGTGAAGTGACGATCGCAGCGATGAAAGGCGAATACATGTGCGCGAACATCTCGCCTAACAGCATTAGTTCACGTGAAACCAGGCGTGACATCTTTCCGGCCGTGTCCGCCCGGAAAGAGCCCAGCGGCAGGGAGGCTACCTTATCGCCGATTGCGCGGTGCATGTTGGACAGGAAGTCGAAGGAGACCATATAGGAGCGCATAGCTAGCAGGTATTCAGTGATGAAAGAAGCTAGAGCGCACAGCGCCAGTACGATGAGCCAGGCAGTTAGGTTCATTCCCCAGGCTGGCCGCCCTGAAGTTAAGGCAATTGCGGCCGGGATGAACGCGATCAAGGATAAACCTCTAACCACGCCAACAATGCAGGAAAGCGCCGTCACCTGCCTGAAATTAGTGCGTCCCGCAGCAGACAGTGGTTCACGCAGTCGTGATATAAGCTCAAACATGTCAGTGTCCTTTCACTGCGCTCATGCGACGCATGTATGGGTGGTCGGCGAGTTGCTTAGGGGTGCCTTGCGCAATGAGACGGCCCGCCTCAAGGATGACAATCTGATCGACGCCGGCAATTGAGGTAGCACGGTGGGCGATCACCAGGACTGTCTTGCCTTGGACCAGTCGGGTCAGGGCTGCTTGGATATCGGCTTCAGCCTCGGGGTCTGTGAAGGCGGTGGCCTCATCAAGTACAAGGATGGGGGCGTCTACAAGCAGGGCTCGGGCAATCGCAATACGCTGAGCTTGGCCGCCTGAAGGATGCGCATCCTGGCCGATGACGGCGTTAAGACCTTGAGGTAGGCCGCGCACATAATCATCTATGCAGGCAGCTTTCGCAGCAGCCCAGATTTCCTCATCGCTGGCCTCGGGCATACCGAGCGCAATATTTTCACGTACGGAAATATCAAGAAGTTGCGGGTCTTGAAGCACAAACGAGACATGCTTGTAGAGCGCATTTGGGTCGACGTCGCGCAGATCTACGCCCCCAATACGGATCCTGCCTTGGTCCGGGTCAGCAAAGCGCGCAACCAATGTGGCCAGGGTGGACTTACCAGAGCCAGAAGAACCCACCAGTGCAGTGATACTACCTTCGGGCACGCGCAAACTTACATGGTCTAAGGCGAGCGTAGGGCCGTAGGAGAAGCAGACGTCGTCGATCTCAATATCCGCCGCTTCAGGCACCAAAGTGCCAGTGGCAGGCAGGGGATTCACAGAAAGCAGGTTAACGATACGCAGCGCGGCAGCACCGGCAATCTGGTAGGCCCAGGCCGTCGTTCCCAGCACCTCGATAGCCGCCGGGATAACCAGGGCAATGAGCGCACAGGTGATGACCTGGACCGGGCTGACCGCACCCGTGCCCGCCAGCGCCGCCCCTCCCGCCGTCGAAATAAGCAGAATCAAGGAGGGAGACACACTAGCCTGCCCCAGTGCCGAACCCTTCAACATGGGGTCGCACCAGTCACGGTAGAAGCGTGAATATTCCTCAGCAGCCTGGGTGAAACGCTGGTGTGAACGCCCCACAGTCCCGAAGGCTTTAACCACGCTAATGCCGGAGACAAACTCGACCATGGTGGCTGACACGCGCGTAAGGTGACGGTCCATCTGCGCTGTCTTATCCCCCATACCTCGCAGCATCCACGCATATATGAGGCCATAGATGGGGATGGTGGCAATCGACAGCAGACCAAGTCGCCAGTCAACAATGAAGGCGTAGATAACTAAAGAGATTGGCGCGCTGATGGCGGCGGTGGATTCGACGGGCGCGTGGGCAATGACGGTGTGTACGTCGTGTGTGTCGTCCTGGATGGCTTTGCGCACGGCCCCTGAGTTAGTGGAGGTAAACCAGGCTAGGGGCGCACCCGATAGCACTTTAACCATGCGAGAGCGCACGATGTGCCCAAAACGCAGGTCTGCGAAGTGAGTGACGGTCACGGCCACAAAGTAGATTCCGTAGCGGGCCCCAAAGGCGCTGATAAGCCACATCAGTAGGTCCATAACCTCACCGCGATCGGGTGATACGCCCGCCCGGGCGGCATCCAGCAGCACCTGGCCAAGTTGAACGAGGATAACGTAGGGGGCCACCGCGAGCGCCCCATAGAGAACCCCGAGTACCTGGGCAAAGATCATGGATTTACGAATTGAGGCGGTTAACTCTTTGAAGGCGCGTTTGCCTGCCAGGTAGGCGGCGCGCGGATCGTCGCCCTGCACGCCCTGGCTGCTTTGTGCACTGCCCTGCGCTTCACATAGGCAGGCAGTTTGCGCTGCCTTGCTCTCGTCTTGGTTAGTGGTCATTGTTGGTCTCCTTCGCGGGCGCAGTTGATGCCCGTCGCTGTGAGCGTGATTAGTCGGTCTGCGCAGGCTGCGGCAAACTCGCCGTCGTGGGTAACAACGACGACGGCGGCCCCCTCGTCCGCGATGCGCCGCAGGGTGGCGGTGATTGAATCTAGGTGCCTGGCGTCCACCCCTGAGGTGGGTTCGTCGAGGATGACGATGGGTCTACCGGTTGCGCGGGCGGCGGCGATAACCAGGCGCTGTTTTTGCCCACCCGATAGGCTCAGTGGGTGGCGCTCGCCTAGGTTAGCTAGGTCGAAATCAGCCAGTAGTTGTTCCCCACTTTGTCCGCTGGCGTGTGAGGCGCCAATTGTTAGCTCCCCGGCGAGGGTGTCGGAGAAAAGTTGGCGGCCGGTGTCTTGCATGACTAGGGCGCAGGCTGAGCGCCGGGTTTTGCGTGAGGCGGGCACGCCATCCATGCTGATGCTGCCTGAGCTGGGGGCGGCTAGCCCACACAGCACCCGCACTAGGGTGGTTTTGCCGACGCCGTTGGCTCCCGCAATGCAGGTGATCTGCCCGGCGGGGAAGTCGGCGTCGAGCCCTTCAAAAACCGGGCTGGCACCGTAGGTAAAGCTCAGCCCCCGGCATGACAGGCGTACCTGGCTTGGGGTGGCTTCCCTGTTTTCCTGGCAGCCCGCCTGTTTTTCCTGGCGGCCCACCTGGCCCTGCCCCACCCAGGTTTCGGGCGGGCCAGGGTCCACAAGCGTGCGTAGCCCCAGCGAGCGACGCTGTGCCTGCCCCATGGAGAAGAACTCTGCGCCATTCCAGCGCCGCGTCACCCTACCGCTTTCCATGAGCAGCACCTGATCGGCCAGGCCGCGCAGGAAGTGCAGACGGTGTTCAACGACAACAATCGTTAGGCCCTGCTCTTTAAGTACTTTCAGGGCCGCTCGCACCTCACTAATCGCGGCGGGGTCAAGGTTTGAGGTGGGCTCATCTGCCAGCAGTACGGGAGCGCCGCTAGCCAGTGCGCAGGCCAACGCCACCTTCTGCAGCTGCCCACCTGAGAGGGTTGTAAGCTTGCGCTCCAGCAGGTGGCTGATGCCCATGAGCTTGGCGGCGCGTTCGCTTTGCTGGCGCAGTGTGGCGCGCTCGCGTCCATAGTTTTCTCCGCAGAAGACTAGTTCTTCGGCAACTGTGTCGCAGAAGAACTGGGTGCGGGGGTTTTGAAAGACTGAGGAGCATAGGTGTCCGACGTCGGTTAGGGCGACGTCGCCAAGGTTGCATCCGTTGATACGCACCACCCCGTCTAACTCACCTGGAGTCATTTGTGGGACCAGGCCGGTTAGTGCCTTCATGAGGGTTGATTTGCCGCAGCCTGAGGCCCCGCAGACCAGGGTGAGGCTGCCGGCGTCAGCTGACAGGTCCACGTCTTTCAAGGCTTCGACGCGGTCTCCCGTTAGTTCACTTACGTAGGAGAAAGATAGGGATGCAACGTCAATCATGGCAGGATTCCCAGGTAGCAGCAGTATTCAAGGGCAATTACAGCGGCGACGCATACCAGGGCTAGCGCGTCCCAGCCTGTGGCACGTAGCTGCGTAAGGCTGGTGGGGCGCGTAGAGCTGCCTAGGCCGCGAACCACACTGGAGGCCGCTAGGTCGTCGGCCACGCGCGCGATAGACGAAAGCAGTGGCACTAGGAATTGTTCAGCGATCACGAGTGGGTGGCGTAGCACGCCACGTGTGCTCAGGTCGACGCCGCGCATCTGCATCGCTTCACGGATGGCGACCGCCTCGGCCCCTACTGTGGGAATTACCCGGAAGGCAACCACCAGAGCATCAACGAAGATGCGTGGTAGGTGGGCAGCGCGCAGGGCGGCTTTCATCTGTCCGATCCTGGTGGTGCGGTACACGTACAGGGCTAGGCCGAAGCCCGCGAAGAAACGCGCAAACCAGTACATGATTGCCGCGCAGGTGCCGATTGTGAGCGCCACGGGATGCGGCCAAGCTGCTGACTGCATCCATGTAACCAGGAGGGGAGAGCCCAGGTAGATCACGTCGCAGATGAGGCATCCAAAACCTATACGCAGCGCAGACTTGGTATTTACCTCCCAGGCCAGGGCGGCCACAACCAGCACCTGCACGGCGATGAGCGTCGTCGTGGGACTTGCCCGCATAACCAGCGCGTTAAGCACCAGCAGGGCCAGCAGCTTTGTGCGCGGATCCAGCCGGCTTGGCGACTCACCGGGGGCGGACTCGGCCGGCGAAATCTCAGGCAACGCCGGCCTTAGCGAAGTGCTTGCGTAGCAGGAAGCGGCCGATGAGTCCACCGATGCACGCGACGATCATCGTGACGACAGCCCACCCGCCGATGACGGCGGGGCTAAAGAGCGCGCGCATAGCATCCGCGTAGTCCTGCCCCATCGACGCGGCTATGTCGGCGAAGTAGGGGTCGGGGGCGAAGAAGATCGGGGACAGGGGGGCGATTCCCCACAGTGAGAACAGCATGTATGCGGCGATGTTTCGCGGGGCGCTCACGTAACCGCCGCCGCGGGCAATGAGGTCACCGAGGAAGCCAAGGACGAGAGTCACCAGCACGGTCACCCACGCGTGACCGGTGAGAACCATGAGGAGGCCGACGATGCCTCCCATGATCGTGAGCGTCCCAAACATGCGAGAGCGCACCATCATCAGCATGACGACCGGACCGTTGAGCACAAGGCTCACCACGCCGCCGACGAACATGAACGCCGGTCCGAAGAAGCCCAGCATTCCCGAGCACCACATGAGGACGAAGTAGACGGCGGTGAAAGCACCGATCGTGACGGCCGAGCGCGCCTTTGTTATATAACCTAAGTTAGGTTACCCTGTTTTGAGGTTTTCGCATGAGACTTTTAGCCCTTTACCTGCGCTTTTCTAAATGACGCTATGCATGACCGCTCTTAGCTTGCACCAGCATCTAGGCACCAGTGGCAAGCCTGAGCCTGATTGTGGATCTAGCCAAATCTGTACGAGCCACTAAAACTTCGCGAGCTAAGGTTTAGCAGCAATAAGCAAAACGCAGGGGCGGCCAAGTTCGTTAGAACTTGGCCGCCCCTTTTGTCAGCAGATTGATGTGCCGACAAACAGCTTGCTGGCTTGTAAGCTCCCTCCCCGCCGCCTGCTACACCAGCGCCTTAGCACCCAGTGCAGGTATGAGAAGACTGTAGCTGGCGCTAGTTTTTGGAGGCTGAAGTTAGCGAGCCGACGATTCGGTCTAGGTCTTCGCCCCCGCTAAATTCGATGACGATCTTGCCTTTCTTGGCGCCCTGAGTGACCTTCACGCGCGCGTCGAAAATGCCCGAGAGTTTAGTGGAAAGCTCACGGTTAAGCACTGCGCGGTTGCGAGCCTTAACCTTGGTCTCCCCCGCCTCAGCGGCGTCCACCTGCAAGGCCACCTGCTCTTCAGTGTTGCGCACTGACAGGCCCTCATTAACGATGCGCTCAGCCAGCTTTTCCATAGCCTCAGCGTCGGGCAGGCCCAGCAGAGCACGGGCGTGACCGGCAGACAGGGAGCCGTCAGTGAGTTGGTTTTGTACCGACGGCGGCAGCTTCATTAGACGCAATGTATTAGCAATCTGGGAGCGGGAGCGGGCGATGCGCTCAGCCAGCTCACTTTGGGTGCAACCAAAGTCGTCTAGCAACTGCTGGTAAGCGGCCGCTTCTTCCAGCGGGTTCAGCTGGACACGGTGCAGGTTTTCCAGCAGGGCATCACGCAGCAGATCATCATCTGCGGTTGTACGCACAATTGCGGGAATGGTTTCCAGGCCAGCCTCGCGCGAGGCGCGCAGACGCCGCTCGCCCATAACCAGCTCGTAGGCGCGTCCACCAGGTAGCGTTTCACGTGAAACACCATCGGGCAGTGGCTCACTCTCAGGCCAGGGGCGCACCACGATCGGCTGCAGCAAACCAACTTCTTTAATTGAAGCTGACAGCTCGGCAATTTCTGCCTGATCAAAATAAGTCCGTGGCTGACGCCGGTTGGGCACAATCGCGTCAACCGGAATCTCAGCAAAGCTAGTGCCGGGCACATCCACCAACTCAACCGGCTCCGCACCCTCAGTGGCGGCAGCGGCGTCGTCGTTAGAAACAGCAGCCTCACTAGCCAACGAGAGGGTCCCACCCGTGACCGTTTCACGTGAAACACTCTTCTTGCGGGAGCCTCGATCGCGGCGCGGGGCGGGGGCTAGCAGGGAGGTGACAATCTCGGAAGTTTCCGAACTGCCCGCGAAGAACAGATCCGTGGGGCGCTGGCCATCAGTGCCAGTAGCCTCAGCGGTGTTGTGCGCAGGACGGGAAACAACTTCTTGCTCGGCGGGTTCTGGGATCAATGAGGCGAGGCCACGACCTAGCCCTCGACGGTTTTTAGCCATGTCAGTTTTCCTTAGGAGCGACGCCGGGCTGGGTAATCCCGCGCATTGAAATTTCTTGTGCCAGTCGTTTGTATGCCACCGCGCCGGTTGAGCGCGGGTCCCAGGTGACCACCGGTTCGCCGTAGGAAGGGGCCTCGGCAATACGAACCGACCTAGGAATCTTGGTTTCTAGCGTGGCGTGGGGGAAGTAGGTTTTCACCTCGGATTCGACGTCGCGCGCCAACATGGTGCGCTTATCGAACATGGTAAGGGCGATCATCGATACGTGCAGAGCCGGGTTGTAAACCTTGGCAATACGATCGATAGAACGGGTAAGCAGGGCCAAGCCTTCAAGGGCGTAGTACTCGGCCTGCATGGGGATTAGCACTTCACCGGCGGCCACGAAAGCGTTAATGGTGATAATGCCAAGTGAGGGCGGGCAGTCGATAATCACGTAGTCCACGCGCTTGCCGCCACTACGGTTTACCTCAATGAGGTAGTTGCGAACTGCTTCGCGTAGTCGTGATTGGCGCCCGACCGCCTCTAGTAGATCAATCTCTACTGAAGAAAGATCAATATTGGACACCACTACCTGTAGGTTCTCCCCTAGCTCGGTAACCTTCGCTACCTGGCTAATGGGTTTACCTTCCACTATCACGTCATAGACGGAAGGTTCACCCTCGGGGTGTTCCAGCCCGAATGCGGTGGAGGCGTTACCCTGCGGGTCAGCGTCAATAAGCAGTACCCTTAGGCCCGCTTCGGCTAGTGCAGCAGCTACGTTTACCGCAGTTGAGGTTTTGCCGACGCCGCCTTTTTGGTTAGCGACGGCGATAACTCGAGTCTGGGTGGGTGCAGCAAAGCCTAGCTCACGCACCTTCTCCAGGGCGGTGGTATCAGCCTTGAGTTGGTCGAAAATGGATGAGCCGGACACTTTGCTCCTCACGAGTGCGATCAGATCAGGACTAAAGTTTACGCGATCGACGCCCTCACAAAGGTCAGGCGCACCAAAAAATAATACAGTTGTTTCACGTGAAACAACATGCAACAGGCTGACCTCTCCAGTCACACCAGTCACACAGTTAACAAGTAGAACTACTGGAGCACAGCCATAAAATCCACGCCTAGACGAGTGCACCCACTTCACTGCGCACATAAAACTAGTGGGGTCCGGCAGTGCCGGACCCCACTAGTTAGCAATCAGTTAAATCACTGGCTGATAGTGCAGGTTTCATCCCCGCGTGAGCGGGGAAAACATTAAAGGAGCCATGGAGCCATGCCAGCGCTTTCTATAGAACTAATTTGTACTATATCTAGTGGCCGCCCCTCTGGGCCAAGCTTAATTTTCCAATCGCCTTTATCCCAAATTAGAGTAAAGGTGCTCTGACCCAGGGCAGAGTACTGAGGGATACGTATGGCTAAACGCACAACAACATTATTTTCATCAATCACCTGAATGCTGTAACCAACATTTTGTACAGTTGTGCCATTTTTATCCGAATTTTGATCCGAAGCTAGCAGGCTTTTTTGATTATCATCTTCATATGTAGTTGCTTTAATTAAATCAACTAATTTGTGACGACCAATCCCCAATGCCTGAAAATTAGCGGCAGCCAAAATTGCACCCTCACTGCTATGGGCGTAGCAGGTGGGCACATCACCATCAGCCCGCTTAGCCGGACCGGTCAGGTTGTTGTAGTAGTAGGAGGTGCTATCAACAAACACTTTGGTGCGCATAGCCGGCATGTTTACTTCCCTTGTGGGTTTGAGCTCCGCCCCA
>QWCZ01000216.1_pt1 | contig 29908 bp, 33 predicted proteins | sample 1972651 | NCBI WGS metagenome assembly QWCZ01 (sample SAMN09866695, study PRJNA288562) | Human oral metagenome isolate pre1_saliva, whole genome shotgun sequencing... | isolation source: mouth | host: Homo sapiens | place: USA: California
GAACGTTCAACAATATCTTCTACAAGCACACGTGTCTTCTCTTCTAAATCTAGCAACATCACAACAGCCCTCCTTTAGACAACAGCTGTATTCAGGATTCGCACAATAAGATAGTACAGAATCACAAAAAAGATAAGGAAAAATACCCCTAATAATAATAACTGCCTACGGCGTTTCTTACTTAGATCCCAAGAGAAACCAAATCCCATCAAAAAAGGACCAACACTATAACTTAGCATAAACCATAAATCTACGCGTGCTATAAGCCAAAAAGAAGAAATAAAGGCCACCAAACCAATTAAGGATAAAATCCAAGAAAAGTCCCAACGATCTGATTTAGCAAAAGCCAAACCTATTAAGAAGCAACCCAAGGCAGGCATGATAATAAATGATAGGGTCATAAAATAAAACATGCCATTATTATAGCATGTTTTACAGTTTCATGTTAGTGGCGGTTAATAACACCATAAGCAATAGTGAATGCAATAGCAACAATACCTACAACGATTGCCATGATAGCCCAAAAAATAGTCATCGCACGGCGTCCCTTACGATTGTTGAAAGGAAGTCCCCAACCAACCATGATAACACCTAGCAATCCAAGCCAGATTTTATAAGTGATAACAATTGCCGAATCAAAATAGGCAAAAGCAACCAAACCTAAACCTAGCAAAGAAATCAAATAAGACCACTTACCCTTCAAAAATGAAGGCAAGGCCCAACCAAATAACACTAAACCTAGTAGAGCAAGAGCTCCACCACCAAAAAATACAGGTACAATATAATTATCAAACATATTCATATTATAGCATATCTTAAAAAGTTAGGAAATAGAATCTATCAACCAAAGCCATATCCACTCTTTAAAATTTGTTTACTCTCAATCACAGATTAATTACTATTTATTTTGGTACAAAAAAACAAGATCCGAAAAGGACCTTGTTTTAATAAGCTAATTAAGCTTTGTTTGCGCTACTTCTATAATCAAAACGAACTGAAATTTAGAAATCGGGGGCAAAATGGGGGCAAAACATAAGAAAAAGGCTTGTCCATGTTGGACAAACCCTTTATTTTCAAGCTTATATAGTCTAATTAAGCTTTGTTTGCTGAACATAGTTGATTTATTCGCCATACTTCCCATTACACCGTAAAACGCTATATTTAAGATTTTAAACAACTATATTAATAGGAAGAGAACTTCATTATTCCTCTTGATTCTATAAAAAGTGTGGCTAATTTGAGGCAAAATATTAAATTAAATTTGCCACAAATTGTAAGACCTGGTTTGAACAACTTTTGTTTGAATAAATTTCAAAAGCCTTTTATATCAGGCGTTTCCACGCTTTTCTGAAAGCCAATTTACAACTGATTTGAACTAATTTCATCTGAATGGTGTGAATTTTACCCTAAAAATACACGAATTGAGCTGATAAATACCAAAAGTTCACACCACTACCTAACTTTAACAGGAATAGAATTAAATTCCTTATTAGATAAAATTTGTACAATATTTACTAACTCAAGTGTTTGCACTTGAGTTTTTATAGTTCCTTTAAAGGGACTTTTGGGGGATAGAGACCTATTTAGTCTTCTACAGGTAATATTATATTTTTTGACTTCTCCTGAAGCGAGAGTCCCCAAAAATTCACCTGTACTAAAATACAAAACCGAATCTGTAGAGCTTATAATATCAACGTTTTCTATCCCATTTTTATGAATAAATCCAAAGTTGACATCATGTACAGTAAACATAGTTGCCATAATTTCGAATTCAATTTCGTATTCCGATTTTACATGTAAGTAACAAATAAGATTATTTTTATCTTCCAGTGGCTTATAGTTATTTTCTTTATTTATAACTGCTTTCATTTGTAAAATAGCTTCATCAATTCCAATACCATATAAATCAATATATAATAAATCTTTCATGATAGCTGGTGGATTGCAGTCATCAAGACGGATAGGAACAAATTTCAAGCCACCGTTGACACTACTCATCAGAGCACTCTGCCATTCTCTAGTAACCATATTGCTCTCAAGAGAATTTGTAGACAGAAAATAGAAAAAAGTAGTGTACTTCTCTAGTCCCTCATTCATTTTACCTATGATACTATCGCCCGGTTGCATTGACCATCTATCATAGAAAATATTATTTTTACCAAATGTTATCTCAAGTTGCCTTGCAACCATATCCACTAGCTGTTGGTCTTTATGATTATAACTTATAAAAATCATACAATCCCTCTATCATTTTTTATTTTTATGATAGAACTATTGTATCATAAATCTACACTTTAATAACAGCCACTATCGCTTCATGAGAATATAGCAAATTTATGGTATAACGATGATAGTACTACTATACAAGGAGGTTTACCATGACTCTTGATGTAAACAAAGAAAAACTAACAATTCTAGGGGTTCCCTTTGATAACTTTTCAGACTTTGATACTGTCTGGTATGCTATTGGGTCATCAATGATTGAAAATTATGAACCTACCGTTCAAGATGTGATTGATTTAAAAACTTATGTTATCAATAGACGAAAGGAATTAAATATTGGTTAAAAATCAATACGAAAGCTACGAATATATTGACCCTAATAACCAGTATACTTATCCAAATTCTACCGTCTTAATCAACAAACAAAATATTACTACTATTGAGGAAGCCTATCGGAGCGAACACCTATTCGTTACTAGAAGACTTGCTGATTTGCGTTTAAAATTCATTAAAGTTCATTCTATAAGTGATATTCTATCCATTCATAAATATTAATTTCAAGACGTTTATTCTTGGGCAGGGCAATATCGCAAGGTGAATATCTCTAAAAGTGGTAATCCTTTTATGCCAGTACAATCTTTTAATACTGCCGAAACCTATATGAATAACCTCATTCACACCTATCATCAAACTGCAAACTCAAAAGATGAGATTATTAAACAGTTAGCAAAAATCCTTGATAATCTTAATTATTTCCATCCATTTCGAGAAGGTAATGGACGAACTCAACGAGAGGTCATTCGTTCTTTAGCACTATCAAAAGGATATTCTGCACAAATACGTGTGGAACAAGATGATGATATCTATAATCTTTATATGGACGGAACTGTCTATGGTGATTTGGAGAAATTAGAAGAATTATTTGATAGAATACTTGATAATTACTGAAGTTAAATAAGGATTCAATACGAATCAATACAAAAGAAAAACGCTGATTTCAAGCGTTTTTTCTTTTTGTCAAATGCGATATATTGCACTGAATTTCAATTCAAACTCTACCTTTTTCTCTACCTTTTTTAATTAAAGGTGATGTCTCCTTATTCATTATATAACATCAATAAACAAGTCTTCCCATTGAGTAATAGATGCTGGAAGAATCGACTTATTGTTCTTATAGAAATCCAATAAGTCTTTATCTGTTATCCGAACTACATTCTTAAGCTGATCTAGATTAATTACTAGTGGTGCATATAGATAGACTATATATCCTTTCTCAACATATTGTTTAAACTCTAATGCATCAAGTTCTTTTGCTTTTCTCCCCTTCACTTGAACTACTGCTTTTCTAGGGTTATCAACATCCCTCGAAATCATTTCACACTCAATCTTAATAGTAGTAGATTTATTTGCAATTGAATTGGATAGAACATAGTAGTTTTCTTTTATTTGGAGATAGGAAATAACAAGTTCCTCTAAATCAAAATCTGGTAAATTATCTAGAAGCCTGCCCTCAAATGGAATAACCTTATAAAATTTACTCTTTGACATCTGATTGAAAATCTTCTTTGAGTATTCTATTATTATTTTATCATGAATTCTTTCAACTGTTCCTCCTCGAGGTCTATTGAAAGAAGATTTGATTTGACCTGGAACTTGCATTCCAATATTATAAGCCTCTACAGGTATGATTGCTCCAATATCCAAGTACTCATCACATACTACCTCAACTTGTGACCTTACCCTACAAATCCAATAATTTCCATTTAAGTCTCGTGTCCAAAATAAATCATCAGCCTTTGTATCTCTAAAAACATTTATTGCAGAGTTTGCTCTACCTCTCTCTTCTTTTATTCGATTGTAGTATTCTTGAAAATCATCTTTTTTAATATCACTACTTAATCTACTCCAGCCAAGTGCTAGATACTGTTTAGAACCATTTAAACAAAAATCAATTAATTCTTTTCTAACATTATCATTGTTTCTCTTTAAATGTATTCTAGCCACGTAGGCCATTTCACTGTCCATCATTTCCCTTTAAAATAATCTCCTGAGCCTCTTTATATAAATAATAATAACTAGTACGACTTATCTCTGATTCATCTATTAATCCAATAAGAAAATCAATATCTTCACTTGCTTCTTGGCTTAGTTTAGACTTTACTTCAATCAAATTCTTGCGAAGTTTTACAAACAGTCGGCCAAATATTTCAGCTTCTTCTTTCTCTTTCTTTTCTTTTTCTCTTTGTTTCTTTATTACTTTATTTTTAGTAGCCATCGACTGTAATTTGTCATAATTTATCTCACCATCTTCGAATTTATTTCTCACAGATTCCATAAATTTAGGTGAAATACGAGTTCGATTATATGCTTCTTTCACTAATCCAGTGATATCCATCCACTGAGGGATTTCTGTAGACTCGTTAAAAATTTTGACCTCATGGTTCGTAACAACTAGTTTCTGTTCTTCATCAACATAGTGTCCCTGTTCCTTATGGCTTTCTATATCAGAAAGGTATTTCTTCACTCTCCATTGTTTTACAATTCTCTTACCTTCGCTAGATAATCCGTAAGAATGTACATATTGATATAACCAATCAGGGAAATCGTCATCTCCTATTGTCCATCTATCTTTTTCGTGATGGGTTGTCGTATTTCTTAATTCACGATCTGGATACTTAACATTATTATAAACATATTTAATAATTTCATCCCTCTCCTGAACATACTCATTCCAATATTTACTGTACTTAGCGTAGGGTGCGAATTTTTTTGTTCTGTATATAACAGTACCCATAATTGTAAACTCCTTTAGAAACCTGTAACTACTATTTCTTATTATGGTAAAACTAGAAAATACACAAATGAAATGTCTCACTTATTGTATTAGTACCTTTTAGAACGAAATCTCATAAACACAAAAAGCATCTCGTATAATAAATTCGAAATGCCTTGAATATTTTATTTAGCCAACTATTTGGCTCAGTAAAATATTTAAAGTATTTTTCATTCTAAGAATCGTTGTAGTGAAGATGATTTCTTAATTCTGTAATCTCTTTGTTTCTATATTACTATTTTTTTCATCAAAATTATTTTCAAAAAACCATTTATATGCTCTTTCTGCAATAATTTTTGTTTCTAAATAGTCTAAACCGCCACCAACTACAGCTCCTACACCTGGAACTAATTTCCCTAAATTAACAATCCCTGTATTTCCAAATTTAGTAATTAATCTGAAACCGATTTTCTTATTAATCGAGATAAGTACTTTCCCAGGGATTTTCTCCACCATCTTTATTGCTACTTTTTCTCCTAGCTTAATTCCAGCCTTCTTTAATATCTGATTGACTGCAACACCAGCTAAACAAGCATAAACTAATGTCTGGGTTTGATCGCTTTTTAAATCATACCCAGCCATATATGCACAACAAGCTATCATACGCATCTGCACATATAATACATTCGCAATATTGGCAGGTACTGCAACTGGCAAAGTAATAATACCTCCTAATCCACTAACAACTCCTGACGTGGTACATTTTATCATTTGTTTGTTTAACATTTCTTTGCAAGCTTTTTCTTTGGAATCATATTTACTTAAATAATCATCTGCAAAACTATCGATTGGCTTACTAATCATAGGAACGCCATTTAATATTTTTTTATAAGAATCATCTAGAAAATTCATGATATCTTGCTGTGAGACAATGGCTTTACTTACCATAATTTTAATCCTCAGTGTAAATTCTAAATTTTTTATATTTTCGAATATTGTACCACTTTTAAGATATTTTTTCTATCCTTGTAAAAATATCTTAAAAGTATGTTTCACTCGACTTTTCTCTTATAGAGATACATTTATATTAAATATGATAAAATACTCTTGGTTAGAGGGGATATAAAATAAAAAAACTGTTATTCTGTTTCTATTTCTAAGAAGCTCTATTATTTTAGTTGCTTGCCATTCTTTACAAAACAAGTCTCTAGATGGTGAATATTAAAAGAAGATAAAGGTATTATAGAGCATCGTTAAGCTGAAAATTTTACAGGTAATAGAAAAAATAGTACATTTAACTTATCAAGTATAAAACGTGAAAACTATAAAAAGGTAGTGAACCTTATAATTAAGCTATTAAACTATATAACCATAGGAAGAAAGGATACATAATGCCAAATCTAGAAGAACAATACGAAAATCTTTATGAATTCATCAAAAACTTTGAAATTTTGATTCAAAAGAATATTTTTGGTGAGCAGAATACTGAAAAAATAAGACATTTTGGAAATGAAATGATGGCACTTTGTAAGTCTAAAGCTTTTAACATTTCTATAAATGATGTAACATCTCTCAACTCATTCAATGAGCTATTAATACATACACCTGATGCTTCCAAACCTTACTTGATATCTCAAGTCGAAAACTTTTATACTGATATTATTGAGCCTAGTAAAGACGAGCTATATTGAATAGAAATTCCATAATAAAAGAATTATGCAATTTTTAAATATAACTTCTGCAAAAGAAAAAACGCTATTAAATTAGCGTTTTTTCTTGTTTAGTCAAATATAATATTATTTTACAGCACTTCAATTTAAACACTATCTTATTCTAAAAACTTGCCTTTTATAGCCCGTGTTCTTAGTTAATCTTAAAAAGTTATATTTATCATACTTAATTAAAATACTTCTAGTAAATATTTCAAGGACTTATAAACATTTTATGGTCTTCATAGAGATTGCTCAACTACGCTACTTTTTAAATCTTGGGTAATCTTGATTCTTGTGAAATTGTTTTTCTACTAATATCCCATTTTGCGACATTTATTTTTTTGATTGTTTTCCCAGAACCAAAATCAAGAATATCTTCTCTATTTAAATGAATAATAACTTTTTCTAGTGCTCCGAGATTTTTTGATGATAACAAAAATGCTTCCTCAGGATTGCACAATTTACAATATATTTGCAATTGACCTAGATTCTGAAGGGTTAAGGCTGTTTTTTTAGCTTCAATAAAGAAGATTTTCGCTTGATTCTTCCATTTTACAATTCCTAAAACATCTATTTGAATTTTCAACCCTACAGTTTGTGGGAAATATTGAATAACATCATACTGCTCAAGAACAGAATCAAGATAAATAGAGTGACAGTCAACTACTATCGTTTCACATTCATTTTTTTTATATTTATTACTCAAATAAGAAGATAGCCAATTACGCATATCTGGGTATAGCTCTTCTTCTTTTCTTACATTATTTACCATATCCTAGAATCTCCGCAAGTTGCGTCCAAGAATCAAAATGTTTACCTCTTATGATGTCTGGTAATCTCTCAGAGTTTTCCATAGGATGAATAGGTTTTTTTCTTATTCTAACTTGTTTTTCCCAATAAAACTTATGTGTTTTATTCTCATCCACATAATCCAATAACTCTTCTGCATAATTCTGAAGAGCTCTTTGCTTATGTACAATATTAAATCCTATTGGTAAAAATTCATTAGCGAAAATCTTAACTTGATGCTCCTTTTGCCAGTAGTTATGTTTTCCTTCATTATATTTTTTTAAGTTTGAATCTCGAAAATTAGGATGACCAAAATCAATTGTTTGCACAGGAATGTCTAAAGATTTTAACATATTAGCTACATCAATTACAAATTGCCAATTCCCCGGTATTTCAATATAAACTCTATGCATCCCCTCTTGACCATAGGCCATATTACTTCTACGTATATAACCTGTAACATCTGCAACCCCTCTCAATAATTCTTTCTTTTCATCAGGCGATATCCTAAATAACTCATCATTCATCTTCATGGTAGAATGATGCACTCCACCACCAATAAACCTTACAATCTCTCGCATTGTATAATCTTCATTAGACTTAGTAAAAGAAATTTGAGTAGCTCTATCAGTTTGAGTGATTGGTAATGTATTTCCAATCAAAGGTTCAATAACGTTTCTTATGTCTGCTAAACTACTTTTTACATAGATTGACACTTCCAATCCTTCATCATCTTGTAAATTCTTGTGAGGAATCTCAATCGTTATTGTTGTTTCCGTAGCATTCCTTTGAATTTCCCCGTTTCCTAAAACCATACCTAAAAGATATGCCATCTGTGCATTCATGTATTATCTCCTTAATTTAAATATTCGTTTTCAATTTGATCAGCAATTGCTTTTGCTAAAAGAGGGGGTACTGCATTTCCAATTTGAGTTCTAATATCTACTTTATTCCCATAAAAAATAAATTTATCATCAAAAGATTGGAGACGTGCAGCCTCCCTCGCAGTAATGGATCGGTTTAAAAAAGGATGATTATTTTTGCCATTGGAAGCAGCATCAAACCGAGTATCAATAGTTGGTGACGGCTCATCCCAGACCAATCTCCCCCAAGTTGAGTTAAACTTTTGTTTCCCATGCAACTCTTTTGGAAGGCACTCCTTTCCTTTTTCTGGAGGAATCATACTCAATTTTTCTATGGCAATCTTAGAATGATTTGAAGCCTTATGGTTAAATAATTTAACGCTACACTTCCTCATCATTTTTTGATACGAGCTATGAGCAGTCGTCACATACTCTTGTTCGAACTCTCCTTCATTTGAATTCAGGTAAGCTAAATCTCCTATCGCTTCTCTTACAGTTACGTATGAGGTGCCCTTTCTAGGAGTAGGTAAGCTAATTTTCTTTTCTTTACTACAAATAAAGAATACCCTTTCCCTATTTTGAGGCACTCCGTAATTACTAGCTTTTAGTACATCTACTTCTACATAATAGCCCATTTGAGTTATCTCTTGGATAATTTGATTTTTAAACCACCCCTGTGAAGTTGACATCAAATTCTTTACATTCTCAATCAGAAAAATTTGAGGTTGGAGCTCCTGAACAATTTTTAAATACTCCACAAATAAAAAATTTCTAGGATCCTCTAGGCCTAACTTTTTACCCTTTAATGAAAAGCCTTGGCAAGGAGGGCCACCTACAATCATATTTATATCATTTTGTTTTGACAGTTCTATAATTTCTTCTTTTACCGAAAGCTCTCTGATATCACCAATAATTACTTTTGTATCTGGCATATTAGCTTTAAAAGTTTGGGCCAATTTTTCATTGATATCAAGTGCTACCTTAGTCTCAAAATTTGGGTTTTTGTGTAGTCCGTATGACATACCTCCCGCACCACAAAATAAATCTAATATTCTAAATTTTGCTTTTTCTTTTTTTCTCTTTCGAATCAAAATTCTCTTAAATGTATCCTTTCCATTGATACTTGGTTTAAACAAGTCATATTCATTATCAGAACCATGGTTTGCTTCACCTACTATTTCAAATACTTCCTCGTTATGGTACTTTAGATAGGTTAGTGGAACCCCCATAATACCATCATAATCCACTGGGATCTCTGCAACTTTTCTAACATGTATCGCATCAAATTGATCATATTTAGGGTACGCTTCTTCCTTATATCTACTTTTTAAATGCAGTTTTTTAAGACTTTTCTTAACTTCTAAGCTAGTTAACCACATTGCATTACCTAGACTTCTCCATTTCTGTCCAGATTCATCAACCCAGAATCTTGTTTTCCTTGGTGGAGTCTCCTTCGGGACCTTAAAAGCCATATCCCCGAAATGATAACCTACACGGCTTGTACCATTTTTTATACTTGGAAATATTTCTTTATAAGTAATTGCATTTTGATTACTTATTAGGAGATAATCTTTGTCATATATTTCTAGTAATGAGAATAGATTTTTAAATTCAGAAAATGGAGGATTTGTTATGACAATATCGGATTGTTTCAAGTACTCTATGCATTCTTCACTTTTAAAATCTCCATTTCCTTTCAAATAGTTGATGTTTGCTGTATTATGCAAGTACTCATCTACTTCGTCATAAGTTACTTCATCTGTTTCAAAAGGATAAGTTTCAAGTTCAAAGACATAAGCAGTATTTTCGTTTATATCTTCATCAAAAAGATTAAGTTGATTATTTCCTGAATAAGACGTACTAATTAGTTTTTTCAAACCTAATTTGTCAAAATTCTTTACGAAGTATTTTACAAATTCTGATTTATAGGGATTATCACAGTTACATAACACAACTTTACCTATAAGTTGTTGCTTATAATTGATCACTTCTTTTTCTATTGTTTTTCTATCTGTGTACCATTCATCTGTATTTTCTGAATGTTTAGCCTTATTTAGTATTGAATTTCCACCCATTTCTTCATTTCCTCACCAACTTCACTATTTTTCTCGTTTGCAGATTTACTTTTTATTTTATCAAAAAATAACATATCACACTTACAATTGCTTTAAATTTAGAAAGTTTTCATAAGCTAATTCCATTTAGAAATAATCGCCTAATATCTTTAAGTGCATTATTAGACTTTGTTTCTCATGAATAATCAAAATAGCTCATAAGCTATCTCTCCAAAGGCCTGAAATTCCCAACAATGACACCTACCACTCGTGGATCTTCATCATAGGAGATAAAGATATCATCATATCTTGGATTAATCGAAACTAAGCGTAAACCCTCTTCTTCACGGTAAACTCGTTTAATATAGGTTTGACTATTACATACTACAGCATAGACTGCTCCATCATAATCAAATCCTGTCTCACGGATAAGAGCTACTGAACCATTTTGATATTTAGGCTCCATAGAATCACCAGATACCCACGAGGCAAAATCATGAGCTAGTTCTTCATCAAAATAAACAGTGTCGTAGTTTCGATCATCATAAACTGACGCCCCAATACCAGCAGACATTTTTTCGTAAACATGATATTCATAGAGATTTTCTGAAACTGATATTACTTGTTGAGTTTTCTCTTTTTGTACCAAGTGACGTGCATATTCTACTACTTGCTTTTTACCTTTATTCGACAATGTATTATACAGACGAACAATCTCAGTTTCTGTAAAATATCCCTTTGGTACTCTAAGTATTTTTTCCAACTGTTTTACTTTATCTTTAGATGGTGCTTTTACTCCACGTTCCCATGCAGAATAGGCTTGATAGCTGATTCCTAATTGATCTGCAATATCTTTTTGAGTCATTTTTAGCTCTTTTCTACGAGCTTTTAGTTTTTCTGGTTGATACATGGTTCACCTCACATCAATAGTAACTGTATTTCTGCCTTTTTTCTTGCCTCTTCATCTGAGAATTTTTCTTTATCCCAAACATATGCAATCGACTTACCTTTATTATAAACAAGCCACACCTTTAAATTCGTACTCCTTGCTTTGATAGCTTTCCAATTTTCTTGATTCAATATATCTGGGTATTCTTGACTTGTTACAAAACCTACATTACTAATTCTTTGCATCATCCGATTAATAAGAGAAGGTTGAAACTGATGAAACTCCTCGATAATTTGTTCTTTAATATCGTGGAACAAACGAAAAATAGAAGCATTCTTCCCTTCGATATAGGCCTCAACTGCTTGTTTGATTTCACTATCTTTGTCAGGATAATATTCCCGTAGAAAGTCCAAAAGACGAAAAAACAAAGCCTGTTTTGAAACTTCGAGACTATTTTGTACTCGTTGAAAAGTCTCGTAGTTATAGTAGATTTTTGATAGAAGGACAATGTCAGGCATTAGCACCACAGCGGAAAAAATATTTGCTTCACGTTCTAGTAAATTCTCTTGATTATCAATTGATTCTGCAAAATAATTTCCATTATGATTAAGAATAAAATGACCCAACTCATGGCAAAGTGTGAAGTTCTGTTTTACTTTTGGATTATCTATCTCATATGAAAAGCTGATTCCCAATTCATCAACTACTGTCAAACCTTCTATTTTGTGATTAGAAAAATGATGAGGAAGCACTTGAATTTTATTTTGTTGGATACAGAACTGAAAATAATGGTCAAAACGATAATTCATTAAGGAAATATCTTCATCCTTCATAAACTGATATAGCGCTTGTTTTGTTGTACTACTTACTCTTGCATACAATTCACCCAAAGAACATTACCTCCCTTATGTATGAATGGTATAACTAAACCTATTTGGTTTAGTTTGTTATATAAATATAGTAGAAGATTGTCTACTAATCCTCTACTATTTTAAATTTTCCAGTTGAATCGTAACTAATTCCTGTCTCCCAAAAATCCTGACAATTTGGTCTGAAATCATCTGGACAGCCTCGTGTGAATTCATAAATATCGAAATAACCTTTTTCTTCATACTGCCATAAAAGCCTTTCGATTATTATACTGTAATCAAATGACACTTTCAATAATAATTTATCTAATGGCATCAATGATAGATTTTGTTTTACGATAGAATCAATTATAGGAGATACTTCATCAATAAATTGATTTTTAAAAAAGCATTTTTCTTGATAATCTAAAGAGTTAAAAAAACTTTCATTAGTATCACTCTCAATTGATATATATGTGTACCATTCTTCATCAATGAGATTTTGAACTGCTATGATATAGTTGTCAATAAAAGACGAAATTTCGTTTTGAAAACCCTCAATAAATTCTTCTATTGAAAAGTCCATTGTATTATTAATATATAAAACAAACTCCTCTACAATTTCCTCAAATTCATAATATTCATGTATTCTCTTCGACCAATCTATATTTGTTCCAAAAAACAAAAATTCAAAAATTTTGTCATGATTTGGAGAATTTAACGCACCATTAATAATTTGTCCAATCCTAATACTGGTCATATTAAAATCAAGTTCAGAATCTGAACTATCCTCATCTTTATATCTAGAGTAAAGTATGTCACTCCTATCAATGTAATCTGATAATAATTTTAAATCAATTTCTCTATTTTTAGATATTAAGTAAAATAATTTATTTCCCAAAAATTCAAGTTCATCTTCAAACTCTTTTTCAAATAAAATTTCAACACTATCTTCTGATTTTTTTATATTATATATTTGTCTAAAGTAATAATAACTAGTTTCAATTGTGGTAATTGCTTGGATAGAATTAGGACTCGGTGATGCTAGATAACAATCAATAAAATCAATTATTCCTGGATCTTTAAATCTTATCTCATTTGGTGCTTCAATCCACTGGTACAACTCTAATAATATCGTGTTCGGTTCTGTATCTAAATTAATATAAGATAAAGATTTAAAATATTTTTTTCCTTCCACGCTAGTAAATTGCATATAAGGGATTAAAAAGAATAGGTTAAATAGTAAAATTTTTGCTTCTTGACTTAATGATTCTAACTCTTCTTTATAAAATTCAAAAGGGTTACGAAGTATAGTAGCTAAATTACGGATTACTACCTCTTCCGTCATATTTTCATCGGTACATTTTAAAAATCTTGTTATTATTCGAGGATTAAATCTTTCTATTATCTCCCATTGCGGACTACCTAAATATTCTATGGGCCACTCTAAATTATCCCGAGTAAGTTTTTCAAAAATCTCACTAGATGATTCTTCTCTAAAATTAACAATAAATCTCCATTTTTCATTATCTTTATAACTTTGAGTAGATAACTCCTTAGTATAATTATTAAAGTTATTAAATTCTTCATCTTTTAGTTTGTCTTTTAAAAGTCGAGTCATATTATCACGTGAGTTGATAATTATAAATAAGTTTGTATAGGTTTTAACACTATTCTCTAATTTTTCTAGAGCCTCAAGCGCTCTTTGAGGTTCCACTTTTAAAACATTACTTCCAAAAAAGTCATTCAAATATATAACTGTTGTAATTCCCTTGATGACAAATGTACGCGAACAATCTATTGTCTTATTTATATCTTCAAAATTAGTTTTTAAAACAACAACATCCTTATATTCATTGTACACTTTCTCTAAAATCCACTCTGATAGAGTTGTTTTTCCAATCCCTGCGCTACCTTCAATAATTAAAAATCTTTTTTCTTTTAATTCAGAAAAAAATTCATTATAACTTTCTGGAACAAATATTTTTTTTTCTCTTATGCATTCAATATAACGTTTACTTTCCTGTTGGTATGCATTAACTTCATCATCTATCTCATTATCTATTATATTAGTTAAATTAATCTTTTCAGATAATGTTTGGCTACTGGTCTGTGATCTTAGATATTCATTAAATTCTCTCTCATAGGAAATAATTTGAAATGAATCATCTAAAGATAAATTATTAATTGCTTGAATGCTTTCCAGAAATTTAATGTCAATTGAACCTAAGGTTTTATTTATGGATTTAGAATAAACGAATTCAAGTATATCTTTCTTGAAATTCTCAATCGAATCCTTTACTTTCTGATAAGTCTCCGAATCATAATCTGATTCAAAAAGCTTTAGTATATTTGAAATTGTTTTATCCAATTTCTCCTTTACCAACTCTTTACTGTTATCTTCCAGAACCCATTTTACAGCTTCCCTTCCTCCTTTAGATATACCAGCTTTCATTATTCCATTTCCTGGATCAAGTAATTTACTCAAATCTACCATTATTAAACGCTTTCTTCCTTTCTTCCATAAATTCAATCAGTTCTTTTTTGAAGACTGCCTTTTCTTCATCAGTCAATCCTTTTGAATTCATACGGAAAAGTAATTCAATATTATCTAGTTCATTTGATTTTTCTTCTGAATTTCCAACCAAATAGTCGATAGAAACATTTAAAATTTGTGCGATTTTGACTAGATTGTCTTGTGTTGGCTTTTTTACTCCACGTTCCCATGAAGCATAGGCTGGTTGCGAAATTCCTAGTTTTTCTGCCACATCAACTTGCGTTAGCCCTGCTTGTTTTCTTAGGTCTTTTAAGCGTTCCGAAAATTCCATTTTTAACCTCTAAAAAATATTTTCTATTTTTTCAAATTATCCCTTGACACATATAACTAATGGTTATATAATTTAAATATAGCTGATAGTTATATATGTTTTAAAAATAATAACGCCAAACTTTCAGCATTATGATCATTGATAATTAAATAAAAAGTGCGTCTGACAACCAGAGGACTGACTATCAAACTACACTAAACTTCGTACCTTTATTGTAATTGTTTTGATAAGTAAAGTCAAGTTCGTTTTATGGTTGAAGTGAAGAGTTAAAACTAGTATTTGTGGACTTCCACGCATTTCGGACGATTAGCACTTTTGCCGAATAGTAAAGTGAACTGGTTGCGCAAGATTGCGTAAGAGAATCCCTTGGGTATGACAATGACTACCTAAAGAGATTGGCCGGGCAAGCGATGGTAATTGACGCAAAGCACCTTGCTAAACGTTGCCACCGTGGAAAGAGGGATCTTTCCAACCAAACAACTTTTCTTTACTGCTGTCTATCTTTTGAGGTAGACTTACTCTCAAGCTACTAAGTCTTTTTTTATCTTAGTAGCTTTTTTATGCTTACAATAAAGGAGAAACTATGACTAACTTTTTTCGCATTACAATGTAAACGCCTCTATGATAACTATGAATTCACTTATGGCATGTTTAGCTACTCGCCTAAACTACAAGCCAAACTCTATGCACAAGCTCTTCTTGACCTCGATCATTTAGTCCAAGAAGCTCGTAAGAACAGTTATCCTAGTGGTGATATTCAGTTTTATAGTCGACAGTTTAAACGTAAACTATTTACCCACTATTACTCAAGAGTGAAGCAATTGGCTTAACTTTTTTTCTTTTGCTCAAAATCAGAAAGGAAAATCCTATGATTCCAGAAACACTTGTTATGAAACCAGATTTTATCGGCCCTGCTTACTACGAAAAATTAGGGAACGCCCCTCGCTTTATCTTTGGAAAAGAAGGCAAATACCAACGCCATGTTCTTAATAGTGAGAAACACGGCGCCTTTCATGTCATCACACCTGCTTCTACCACCGTCTTCCCAGAAGATGCTCTCGTAGAAACGGTCAACCCGATTTTTCTCTCAGACACGGCTCTAAACGGCAACTCAGTTGCCCCAGCCCTCAATGTCTTTGCGGAAAAATTAGTCCTAAAAAAATAAGAAAGTAAAGGAGAAATACATATGGCTAAAATTGGATTAAACTACGGAGAAAAACTACAAATTGCAGACAAGACCTATCGTGTCATTACAGATGGTCTAAACGTGCCTGAAGTCCTTGGAAAACTATCTTTCCGTAGGATTGAAGGTCCTGATATCATCTTTGAAGAAGACCGCACCCAACGAAACCCTGATGGCTCTTTCGTCCAAGTCAACACAGGAGAAATCCGTGGGATTGTGGTGGCGATTCACTCTTCTGTCCAACACGAAACCCTCTTTTTCACCATTGCTGATATGGCACAGTCTGAAATTGAAGATTTAGGCATTAAATACCGAGAAGAGGTAGAGCTGGAAGATATTGTTATCACCCATACTCACGTTAATCGCAATGATATTTACAAGCTCTTTGCTTCTAAAATCAAGAAAAAGAATGGAGGGGCACCTCTTAAGGAAAACAAACCTCTGGACAACAAAAAGGATAATTAGGAGGTGATATACTATGAAACTCTTTACCTATCGTGGGATAAGAGTTAGGGCTTTTTATCGTCATATTAGGGGAATCACCTGGTTTATCTGGTGGTTCCCTTCTTTGTTAGCTATTGGAAATTATTGTTATGTCAATCTAGAAGAATTGAAGGACCATCCCTTGCCACAAGTTTACTTTATCGGGGGTGTTCTTGTTGCTTCTTGTTTGGTGGCTTACCTACTAAATCGCATGTGCTACGAGAAAATTGTCTTCTTCCAAAAGCTCAATAGCCTACGAATTTTGTCTCGCTTCTTGATCGAAAACAACCTCTATTTGATTAAAAATATCAGACGTGAAAACAAAACGATTGAAAAGATGATTCTTCCTCAGGTCTACTTAAAACAGTCTCGCTACAAGATTGAAGTCCGTTTCATCCTAGAAGGCAATAAATTTCAGGACCGTTTTCTCAATCTTGGGTCTACCCTTGAAGTCATGTTTAATGGAGATTTTCGTAATAAAACCTTTGATAAACGTTTCATCACCTATGACATTGCTATCAATCGGATTGATAGCCGTATCACCATTAATGAGGTCGAAGTAAAGGGCTCTAAACTCCAACTTATGACAGACGTCACTTGGGATTATATCGAGGAACCTCACCTGCTCATTGGTGGGGGAACTGGTGGCGGGAAAACCGTTGTCCTTATGACTATTATCTATGCACTGGCTAAGATTGGCTTTGTGGATATCTGTGATCCAAAGAACTCTGATTTAGCTGGGCTCAAAAAGATTCCTATCTTTCATGGTCGTGTCTATACAAGCAAAGAAGATATCATCCAGTGTTTTAAAGAAAATGTTGCCTTCATGGAAAAACGCTACGAGCTCATGTCTAACTCACCAAAATTTCAAGCTGGGAAGAACTTTACGCACTACGGCATGACACCCAAATTCATTCTCGTAGACGAGTGGGCAGCCCTTATGGCCAAGATTGACCGTGACTATAGTCTACAGTCTGAACTCATGGAATACCTCTCTCAGCTCGTCCTAGAGGGGCGTCAAGCTGGTGTCTTTATCATCTTTGCCATGCAACGTCCTGACGGTGAATTTATCAAAACAGCTCTTCGAGATAACTTTATGAAGCGCCTCTCAGTTGGACACTTGGAATCAACGGGTTACGATATGATGTTTGGAGATGCTAACAAAACCAAAGAATTTAAAAAGCTCGATGAAATCAATGGGGTCAAAGTTAAAGGACGAGGTTATATTGCTAATAACGGAGACTTGGCTGGGGAATTCTTCTCACCTTACGTGCCACTTGACCAAGGCTTCTCTTTCTATGATGCCTACTCAAAAATCCCTATTATGGAATTTAATAGCGAAGAATTTGAAGTCTTTGGAGAATATCAACCACAAGCTGAAAAAACTGAATTGATAGAGGAGGAAGAAGCTCTAAACATTGAAACTAACCAACGTCCGCTCAAAGAACTTGCGGAGGAACAAGACCTCAAAATGGCGACGCTTCGAAAGATCATCTATCTCTTGCAAGAACAAGGCATTGTTTTTGAACGGACGGAATCTGCCATTCTAGTTGACCCTTTTCAAGAAGAACTTCTTCTTGAAATTCTTATCCACTTTGAGGAGGGAGGACGCAAATCTTATCCAAAAGCCGTTGAAGCGACGCTTAGTCATCATGGGCTAGGACAAGGGCAAGGGCAAGCCTGACCACAGGTCAGGCGCAGACCGTAGCCCGAAGTTCCTAGGCCATGATGAGACTTCAACCCCCGATTTCTAATAGGGGGGTTACATTTGGCCAAAGTGCCACGTTCACCCCTCCTCATTCCTTGTGGGAGTTGGGTTTTCAGGATTTAGAAAGTGTGTCACTTTGGTCCAAAAAGTGTGTCACTTAATTAAAAGGAGGTGTTCCCATGAATGGATAAAATGAGTCCCTTTCAGATCAAAAACTTCAGAAAACAAACAGGCCTCAGCCAAAAAGCCTTTGCACAGGCAGTTAACTTACCCATAAGAACTTACCGCTCCTATGAATCAGGGGAAAGAGGTCTCACCATTGACAAGTTTCGAGAACTCAAAGAAAAACTTGGTTACTATCAAGAGTGTCACAAAAACAATCTCAGGGCTCACATCGACTATTTGCGACTTACCTTCCCTAGTTTGCGAGATTTAGAAGCTTTCTGCGAGAACTTTCTTTTTTGTCACTTAAGCGAATTTACTGACCAAGAAACACGGCTCATGAATTATACCCACTTATGGCAACGAGGAAACATTTGGATTTTCGATTTCTTTGATAAGTCTGCGACCAATAACTACCAAACGTGTCTCCAACTCTCGGGTCAAGGTTGTCGGGAGATGGAACTCCTCTTAGAACACAAGGGGATTTCTTGGCAGACCTTTCTTCAAAATATTCTCTATGCTTACCAAGATGTCAGGGTAAAACGCCTTGATATTGCCCTAGACGAGCTCTATAAAGGCTATGGGCACGAAGAGGAACATATCCAGATTCCAAAGCTCATTGATAAGCTCTATGCCAAAGAGATTGTCCTAGATACCATTCGAAAATGGAACATCACAGGTGGGGGCTCCTTCACCGATAACGACGATATGGAAGCCAATCACGGACTTTCCCTTTACTTTGGGAGCCGACAAAGTCAGCTCTACTTCAACTTTTATGAAAAGCGATACGAAATCGCTCGTATGGAAAATATCTCCTTGGAAGAATCCTTGGAGATTTTTGGTATCTGGAACCGCTACGAACTACGCTTTTCAGACCAGAAAGCCCAAGGCGTTGTGGAGGAATACATCAACGGTGTGGATCTCGGAGAAATCGCAAGAGGTATCGTGAACAAGGAAATCCAAGTCTATGATGGTGTCACCCGGTTTGGTGCCTATAAGCCCGATGAAAAATGGCAAGAACTCTTTGGAGGGGTTGAACCCCTAAAACTCTCGACCAGTCCACAACCCTACAGTATCGAACGAACCATTCGTTGGTTAACCTATCAAGTCGCAAACTCTCTTGCACTCGTTTCTGAAGCAGACAAAATCATGCAAACAGAATACATGAAGATGATTCAAAATAGCGGTGAAATTACTGATCGTGGGGAAGCTATCTTAAGACTCCTCAAAACCAATAAACACTATGAACACTAGAAAGGAAATCCCTTATGGAATACAAAGTCGAAATCAATTCACTAAACAACTTTAAAGCCTGGTCTGGTGGCCTGAGTACCTTAAACACTGTTCGTGAACGAGGTGGGATAGATACCCTAACCACCATCTGTGAAGACCTCTTTTCAGGCAACACCCCCACCGATACTCAAATCAATGATTGGCTTTGGTTTGATACAGACTTTATTTACCAAGCGCTAGGCTACGAGGACCTTCTAGAGGGCTAATTCATGCTCAAGAAAATCTATCAAGCAGACTTCCTTCTTCTTCCTGATCAAGAGTTTTGGAACATGTATATCCTCCTTAGAAAAGGTAAGGACTTCTACTATGAATGTGCTGGAAGATGTACCGAGAAACCTCCAGATGATAGGGGCTTCTACGACTATGAACATGCCTGCTTCACCTTAGACGGTCAAGTTCTGAGTCTCAATAAACGGATGCGTCCCTCTCTCATTGCCTATATTCAACAGACCATCAAAAACAATCACGAAACCTTTAGAAAGGAAATTGATATGGCCACTAAAACGATGTTTGAAACCAAAATTGGACAAGTTACCAACGAACTCGGAGAATTACTCAAAAAGAAAGACCACAAACAGGCTTGGACCAAAGCTGGAGAACTAAATGCCCTGCTTAAAAAAGAAGAAGCCAAGGACCTAAAGCCTGAGTTAGTTGAACAATTGCATAATGAGTTACGAGGCTACTACTACATCAACAGTGAGATTGAAAAAGCCAATAAGCGACTCTACGCTAAAGGGTCCAAACTCATTGAACTCGCTAGTCTCTAAAAGGAGGAATTATGATAAAAGCCAAACGTTACATACTAAAAGCAAGGGAATACCTCTCAAACTTTAAAAAGCTGGAGAAAAAAGGTGGCCCACCAAAGCTAAAAGTCACTACGAAAAAGACCGTCAATATAGCTGTTATCGGAGGAATTGCTTTCCTCCTTTTTGTTGGTCTTACGGGCGCCATCCGTGCCATCACTCTCTCAAATAAAGTGGGCAAACTACAAGCTCAAGTGGAAGCAACTCAAAAACAAAAAGCACAGCCTGTGGACGCTAATCGTAAGTACGACTACAAGCTCCAGTATTACCTCAATGACTATGTTTACGCCTACTTCACCCTCCCACAAGAAGGGGATAAACAACAAGCTCAAGTCGAACACCTCAACAGTTTCTATAACTTCGTTCCAGACGTCAAAGCACAAGGTCAAGTGCGTAACCCAAGTACCCTGCTCTACTCACAATTAGTCACGGTAGAGGGTAAGGTAGCCACCTACAAGGTCAAATACAAGGAAATAATCCAACATGACAAAGACACCGAGGAAAAAGAACTGGTAACGGGATTTAATATTCCCTTTGATGAAAAGGAAGGAAAATACTACGTTTCTGGACTCCCTTGGTTCTCTGCCATTGACTCTTCACAAGCTGGACACTTTAGCGAAGACGATCAACTCCAACTCACAGCCAACGACCACGTCTCAGACAGTCAACACAAGAAGGTTGAAAAGTTCCTCAAGGTTTTCTTTACCAACTATACCACTAACCAAGACAACCTCAACCTCATTGCCAAAAACGTTGCTATTGTAGCCAATACCACCTTTAAAACGATTGACTACACCTATCTTAAGAAAGATGGGGCTGATTTCATCGCCTATGTACAAGCAACCTTTGAGGTGGGAGGAACGACACACTCTGAAAACTTCACCTTCACTCTCTCAGAAAAAGACAAAAGCTACTATGTCACAAAACTGGAACATACCATTCCTCTCAACTACGCAAACGATAAAGATTAGGAGAACTCTATGAATACAGACAATCTACGCACCTTCCTCCAAGGCGATGGGATTTGGATTCTCACCGCTATTGCTGTTTTGTTGGCTATTAAAGCCTGGCGAAACAGTTCTTGGCTTCAACTCTTCTCAGTCGTTGGCTTCTATGCCGTCATTGTCTCAATCGCAAAAGGACAAGACATCCTAAAAGTGGTTGGCTGGTTCCTACGACTCTTTGGTATCGATTCAGGACTTTAAGTATGACTGACGAAAGACTCTATGACTACAGTAAGGGCTTAAATGCCCCCTATTGGATCCAGGAAATCAAAACAAAAAAAGGGACTCGCCTCTGGTACTTCGCAACACCAATGCAATTGTCCTTTTTCATTGTCTTTACCTTTGTTTTTGTAGCGATGTTGCTCTTTGGAGGATTCATCCTGGTTCCCCTCGCAAAATTCACACACTCTATTTCACTACTGCTCTATTGGTACCTCCCCTATAAACTTGCTAAATTCTACACCGAATACGAGCCACACGGTAAGAAGATGCACGTTTTCATCGGGGACTACCTAATTTACTTCTGGGATTTCAAGCTCAATAAAAAAGCGATCTACCATGAAGACCGACTAGAGACAGTAGAAGAAATTGTCTTTGAAAAAACAAATCTATAGAAAAGGAGGTCCTATGAGTATTACCTTAACCTATCCGATTAGGGAAACCCATGAAAATCTAGCCCTCAAAAAAGATCGAACGGTGGTGGCTTACTACCGCATTCCCAATACGCCCATCACCATTACAGATGAAGAGAAAAAGGATAAACATAAAATCACAGTTGCTCAGATGATGAAAAAGCTCCAGAAAAACAAGTCCTTTGAGATTTCACTCATTCCCAAAGACTATCTCTTAGAAGAGAAAATGAGGGATTTTTCAGAAGCATTGGCAGATGATAGCCGTGAACTGGGAGAAGAACTTCTTCTTTACACGGTTGACCGTCTCACGGATGAAATGGAAATTCCTTATCAGTTTGATTGGGTTGTGGGCGTGACCTTACGCAAACAAAATCACGGAGCAACGGTGAAAGACTTGGCCTATGAGAGTTTTAATGAGTTCTCGGAGAAAATCGCAAAAGGTCTTGGCTACGAGTACGCATTGAGTCCCACCTGGTATGACGATTACAGAAGTGACGAATTCACTATTTTCCAAGCTTTTTCCGTCCTACGTGCCAAACGTCTGACCAATGAAGAACTCTTCTACTACCAGCGGATGCAATACCTGCGCTATATTCCCCACTACAAAAAGGAGGTTCTCGCTAATCGCTCCCAATTTAACATCACAGACACTCTAATTAAAGTTCTAAAAGGAGGCTTCCTCAAGCTCGAAAGTCCTTATGGGTCTTCCTTTGTAACCATTCTTCCGGTTGGAAAATTTCCTGTGCAATTCAACGGCTTTCACCTAGGCGAATTTGTCCAACGCTTGAACTTTCCCGTAGAACTACGCATCAAAGCAGAATTCATTGATACCAACAAAATCAAGGGGAGAATGGGGCGTTCTAATACCCGTTATCGAAACATCATGGAAGAAGCTGAAAACACAGACACCGTCCAACAAGACGAAATCATTATGGGTTCTATCTCCCTAAAAGACCTGATGAAGAAAGTCGGAAACAAGGAAGATATCATCGAATATGGAGCCTATCTCATTGTTTCGGCTTCTAGTGTCAATCAGCTTCGTCAAAGACGACAAGTAGTTCTCAACTATTTTGATGATATGGGCGTTGAAATCAGTGAAGCCTCTCAAGATGGACCATACCTCTTTCAAGCCTTACTCTATGGTGAAAACCTCCAAAAGAAAACTCGCACATGGACACATATGGTCACAGCCCGTGGTTTTTCAGAACTTATGCCCTTTACCAATACATCCTCAGGGAACCGTATCGGTTGGTATATCGGCCGAGTGGACAACTGGACAGGTCGTTGGGACACTATCGCTAAAGCCATTGATTCCTCTAAAAATATCGTCCTCTACAATGCCACAGTCGGAAACAAAGAAGATATCGCTGGAAAGATTACCAAGAACCCACATATCATTATTACGGGTGCGACAGGACAAGGAAAATCTTTCCTCGCTCAGATTATCTTTTTAAGTGTGGCTTTACAAAATGTCAAAACCCTCTATATCGACCCCAAACGAGAACTTAGAAATCACTATCAAGAAGTAATCAACTCCCCTGAATTTGCACGACGCTATCCTGAACGCAAAAAACAGATTGATAACTTTAACTTTGTGACACTAGATAGCTCACTGCCATCAAACCACGGAGTCCTAGACCCCATTGTAGTCCTTGATAAGGAACAAGCCGTAGAGGTCGCAAAGAACATGCTCGAGTTTCTACTACAAGCTGTCGATGACGTGACGATGGACCAAAAAACAGCCATCACAGAAGCCATCAATGCTATCGTAGAACGTCGAGTAGCTGGTGAAAACGTCGGCTTTAAACATGTCCTAGAAGCCTTAAGACAAGCTTCCTCATCCGAAATTGCCTCAGTGGGTCGCTATCTAACGTCCATTGTGACAAACTCCATCTTGGAACTCGCCTTCTCAGATGGTAGTACACCAGGTCTTAACTATGAGTCCCGAGTCACTATCCTAGAAGTCAACAACCTCAAGCTTCCAAAAGATGACTCCACAAAGATTTCAGACCACGAACGAAACTCCATTGCCCTCATGTTTGCGCTAGGAGCCTTTTGTACCCACTTTGGCGAACGCAATGAAAATGAAGATACCATTGAGTTCTTTGACGAAGCTTGGATTCTCATGAAATCCGCAGAAGGAAAAGCCGTTATCAAAAATATGAGACGTATCGGACGCTCTAAAAATAATACCTTGGCACTGATTACACAATCTGTCCACGATGCAGAAAATGACGATGACACGACTGGATTTGGGACCATCTTTGCCTTCTATGAAAAATCTGAACGTGAAGATATTCTCAGACACGTTAATCTCGAAGTCACTGAAAGCAACCTCGAATGGATTGATAATATGATTTCTGGTCAGTGCCTTTACTACGATGTCTACGGTAATCTCAATATGATTTCCGTCCACAATCTCTTTGAAGATATTGATATGCTTCTAAAACCTATGAAAGCAACAGTGTCTTCAAGTCTCGAAAATAAATACGCTAGTTAGGAGGTGAACCGATGCAAGAAGCTTTTGCCAAGCTAAAGGGAGTAGATATCTTCTCCCTAAAGTCCTACATGGAACCAACCAACTTTGGCTCCTTTAATGGCGCCTGGGTTCTGATTAATGAACTCTTCGTTAACCTCTTCTTTTTCATTCTCAATGCCGTTGTTGGCTTCTTTTCCCTCCTCATTCGCATCTTAGAAAAGATTGATCTCTACGCTACCTATAAAACCTATGTCTTTCATGGGGCAAGCAGTATTTGGCACGGATTTACGGGCTCTAATTCTGGCAACATTACCAACAAATCACTTGTAGGCACCTTGCTTTTGGTTTTAGCTTTCTACCTGTTCTACCAATATTTCTTCTCAAAAGGCTCTTTTTCAAGAACACTCCTCCACATCTGTCTAGTACTCCTATTAGCTCTGGGGTACTTTGGGACAGTCGCTGGAACTTCTGGTGGTCTCTATCTCCTTGATACTGTCAATAACGTCTCTAAAGACGTTACCAAAAAGATTGCAGGTATTAAGGTGGACTATGCCAAAGACAAATCTATTAAAATTGGAAACTCGATGTCAGATAGCTATATTGCAGAAACGTCCTATAAAGCCTATGTCTTTGTCAATACTGGCCAAGAAAATGGAAAATACAAGAACAGCCAAGACGGTAAAGAAGAAGCCTTTGACGACAGTAAAGTCCTTGGAACTAGTGATAAGAGTGGGAACTTCAAGGCAGTCAAAGCTAAAGACCGTTCCAAGTATTTAGACGATTTAGGAGATGGTGCCAACGATGATGGTGAAAAGAACCGTTGGGTGTCAGCCATGCCAGACTTCATCTTCACTCGGATGTTCTATGTGATTTTTAAAATTGTAGAAGCCTTTGTATTAGCCGTCCCCATTATCCTTATCCAGCTCTTAAATGTGGTAGCTCAAATCCTCGTCCTCACCATGATTCTACTGTTTCCAGTGGTCCTTCTCATGTCTTTCGTTCCAAGGATGCAAGAGTTGGTCTTTGGAGTACTTAAAGTTATGTTTGGAGGCTTGATTTTTCCAGCAATTACGACTCTCTTAACACTCCTTATTTTCTATATTGAAAAAATGATAGAAAACATTGTCACAAATGGGTTTGATGGAGTTCTAAAAACCTTACCATCACTTCTCTTATTTGGTCTTGTCTTCAAACTCTTAGTATCTGTAGTTTCTAAAGGTGTCATCTATTTCCTCATCTGGAGATTTAAAGGACAACTCCTCCAATTCGTTCTTGGCTCCAAAGCTCGAATGGTTGCGACAGATATTGGAACTAAAGTTGAACATGGCGTCACAAAGACCAAAGAGGTCGCTTCACAAGTCCCAACACGAAGTCTTGCGACGGCTCAACACCTCGGAAACTTTGCATTGGCTGGTGCTGGTTTTGGGACTGGAGTGATGATGAATGCCAAGAGCCATTTCCAAAATGCAGGCTCCTTCTTTACTCCTAAGGAACCAAGCCAACCAGAAACAGTCATGCCAGCTGGGCCAACAGAGGCTCCAATAACACCAGAAGCTCCAGAACCAATCATTCCTCCAACACAGACCCCACCTGATAACTTCAAGCCGATTGAAGAAGAGAGCCCAACACCTCCAAGTGAGTCACCAATCATGTCAGAAGGAATACCTCGTTCAGAAGACGAATTCCAAACGCTCAGAGAAGAGTGGATGTCGCCATTCAAACAACACCGTATCAATACCCTAGAACGTAGATTGGATGCTTACAAGGATCCTCAAGCCATGTATAAAGCCCAAGGTTCCAATGCCTTCACCCGTGCTTATCGAAAGACCATGACACGAGACGATAAGATAAGAGCCAATATCGAGCGACGAGATCGTTTAACTCAACGCCTAAACCAATTGAGAGGAGAATAGAATGAATACTAAAATACGCTCAAGAACAGCCTTTCCAAGAATACTTGAAGAGACACTTTTTAAGGCCTACCAAGAAGGGGAACGCTCCGTCGATTTCCTTCTTTTATTTCCAGTCTCAGAAAAAGACAAAGACCAGATCATCGCACAAACAAAAGCTCATTCCGTCGTCTTAGATGCCAAATGGCGCTTTGGGACTGTTCTATTTACAGCCTATATCAGACATTAAGTAGAAAGGAGAGCCAATGAAAAAACTAAAATGGTATCTATTATCTAGTCTTCTTCTTCTCTTTTTTCCTGTTTTTATCATTATCATCATTATGGGAGCCGTTGGGGGAGGTAGCACTGGTGGCTCTTCTCAATCACTAAACGGTGCAACCTACACGGACCACTGGTCAAATGGTGATCCCTATACCCATAATTTACTCGTCCATCGCTATGGTATTAAAGCAGAGCAATTGGACGGTTTTTTAGATACTTTAGGAATCTCCTACGACAAGAAGCGCATCAATGGGAAAAAGCTCCTAGACTGGGAAGCTAAGTCTAATCTAGATGTTCGTGCTATTGTAGCGATTGCCTTAAATGAAAGCTCACTTGGAACAGCTGGAGTTGCGACAAATCCTGGGGCTAACATGTTTGGTTTTGGGGCATTTGACTCTAATCCAGAAAATGCCAATAATTTTAACGATGAAGTGGCAGTTGTTGGACTCACCAATCAGACCATCATTGGCAATAAAAATGAAACCTTCAAGGTCCAAGATGACAAAGCTCAAAAATTTGCGAGTGGGTCTCTCAATACGTCAACAGATGGTGGGGTCTACTTCACTGATACTTCTGGCTCAGGAAAAAGGCGTGCTGAAACCATGCAAAAACTCGATACTTATATTGATGAGCATGGGGGTACACCAAAGGCCCCTGAACAAACAACAGGAAAAACGAGAGACGGAGGTGGTGTCACAACTGGGGAGGTCCCACAAGGCTATAGCCTCACCAGAGAAATCAATACCTCAAGCTATACAGGACTGTCTTATCCCTGGGGACAATGTACCTGGTTTGTCTACAACCGAGGAAAAGAAGTCGGTATTAGCTTCGGAGAGTATATGGGAAATGGTGGCCAATGGATGAATGCCCCAGGTTACCAAACAACTCATACCCCTACCGAACACTCTGCACTATCTTTTAGCCCAGGACAAGCTGGAGCAGATCCAACCTATGGCCACATCGCATTTGTGGAACAAGTCAAATCAGATGGCTCCATTCTTATTTCTGAATCAAACGTCAAAGGACTAGGAGTCGTTAGCTACCGCACTTTTGATGCAGAAACAGCAAAACAATTTACTTATGTTATTGGAAAATAGAAAGGAGTTATTTATGCTAAAGCTTAAATACGTACCAGTTGAAAACTGCAAAGCCGAATGGGGTGATAAGTTAGCATTAATGAAAAGATTTGAAGGATTAAAATTGAAGACCTTAAACAATCTGCTAACTGAGATGAGAATGAATCCCCAATTCAAAGACTATGTGATTAATTCCGGTCACAGAACTGTTTGGATCAACTTCGAGGGTTTCTTAAATTTCTTACGCTATAGGCAAAATAAACGATTTAAGGAGGTGGGATAATGGAGCAAGTTAAAATAGCTAATATTACTCAAAAGACAACTAGACCTGCTGATAAAACTGGATATATTGAAGTAAAATATAGAACCTACTTCAATAACCCGTTAACGAATAAACGCAGAGAAATTCTATCTGATTGGTATACTATCGTCAATAAAAAGGATACCACAGGAAAAATAAAACTATCTCCTCAAATTAAAGCTATTATCCATAAAGAACTTCAAGAGAAGGCCAATAAGGTTTATGAAGAGCTGACTAGAACTATTCTTCTAGAAAAATCAGATATCACGCTTGATGAGGTCTGGAATGAATGGCATAATGAACGAGTTGAAAGACAACTAGTTGCTCCTAAAACATTAGCAGGTGAAGATGGTAGATACCGTAACCATATTACTAAGCAAATCCCTAAGGATTCGATTTTAAAAAATATTCCATCTAGTTTAATTAAAAACTTACTTGATAATCTTTATCCTATAGGAAACCATAAAAGACTCGCACAAGGTGTAAAATCCGATTTAACATCAATCTATAAATTTGCCATTCTTCATGATTACATTTCTCCTGACCAAAATCCAATGCCCTATATAAGTATTGGTAGGAAAGGGCTTTCTGACGAATTAGATCGTTTAAAGAAATCAGATATAGAAGATCAATATCTTGAATCTTGGGAACTCAAAGAAGTATTATCCATTGTTCGTAAGTACAATGAACAGTATGCACGTATTTTTGAATTTCAAGCACTAACCGGAATGCGTATTGGTGAAGTGCTCGGTTTAAAGGAGGAAGCTATTGATTTTAATAAAAATATAGCCTCAGTTATTAGAACTCGTGCTACTCATGGAGGAGCCTCAGAAGATAGCTATGAAGGTAATGTAAAAAACTTACAAAGTTACCGAAATGTCCAATTATCTAAAAGGGCTATCGAAATTCTTAAAGAGGAAATTGAGTTAAATCACCAACATATAAGATTCAATCCTGATTATAAAGATAATGGATGGATTTTCACCTCTAAGAGCATCCATAAACCTGATTACAATGGTACTCCTCTTCATTACAGTGTATTAAACAACTTCCTCAACTCTTCAGAAAATGGTAAACTAAACTGCAAGGGAAACCCGAGACGGGCAGGAATCGATATTGACAATAAGCTTAGTTTCAAGAAACATATTACAACTCATATCTTCCGACACACGCATATCAGCTTCTTGGCTGAACAAGGAGTACCTTTAGAGGCTATTCAAGATCGTGTTGGACATTCTAGAGGTAGTCGAGTAACAGAAATTTATTTGCATATCACTAAAAAAACAAAGGATCAAATTATACCTATCCTTGATACTCTTACACAATAAGTGTGGCAAATCTGTGGCAAAACACAAGAAAAAGGCTTGTCCACATTGGACAAACCCTTTATTTTCAAGCTTATATAGTCTAATTAAGCTTTGTTTGCTGAACCGAATACGTCGATACGTTCTTCAACAGCTTCTGTAATAGCTTCGAAACCTGGTTTCAAGAATTTACGTGGGTCGAAGAGTTTCTTCTTGTCGTATTCTGCTTCATTTGCTTCGTATTCAGCAACAAATTTACGTGTTGCGTTAGCAAATGCGATTTGACATTCAGTGTTAACGTTAACTTTAGCAACACCAAGTTTGATAGCT
>QWCZ01000284.1_pt1 | contig 29710 bp, 31 predicted proteins | sample 1972651 | NCBI WGS metagenome assembly QWCZ01 (sample SAMN09866695, study PRJNA288562) | Human oral metagenome isolate pre1_saliva, whole genome shotgun sequencing... | isolation source: mouth | host: Homo sapiens | place: USA: California
GCATAGACCCTGTAATATTGACGACAGGAATATTCAAACCTTTCTCTTTAATAAGTTCCAACACAGGCGGGCATTCAGGGCATAAATGGCTGACATACAATTTCATGTTAATTCCTCCTGACGAGATTATTTAAACGGCAAGATATGGCAGACAACAGCTGCATAATACAGGGGATAAAAAACAAATATATAAAAAAGATTCGTTCCGATAAAGGCCGCCATGGACAAATTGATATTCAAATCATATAGTCGTACGGCTATGAGAGCATTGATGGCACACGGTGCCGCCATGGCGATAATCATCGTTCCCGTTAAAACGGGATCTGTAAAAAAGAAGAGGCTGATACCGTAAAGGATAAGCGGCGTTATCACTATTTTCACCGGAATGAGTTCGGCCGTCTTTTTAAAATATGCCGGTAAGGCGGCGAAATCAATCATATACCCGATAGGAACCAGACTGGCCCAGGCACTGAAGTGAATGAGAAAATGAAAGGCGTCGCCCATAAGTGCCGGCCGTTGAATTCCGTTTGAATAAAGAAGTGCCCCTACAACCATACCGACAACGGCTAACTGATTTTTATTAATGAATACATTCTTCCAAGGAATATCTCGTATAGACGAGCCGGCTCCACCTTCTACTCCATATTTATAATAGCTTCCCATGGGAAAAAGCACAAAAAACATGACCAGATTCTGAAATACGGCCATGAGCTGAATGTACGCAAAAGAAGTTTCACCGTATAAAATATAGCCGCAAAGGCCTCCTAAGGATCCTACGTTGGACGGAATGGCCGTAATTAAATAGCTGCCTCTTTCCTGTACATTCGTAAAACGCTGATCAAACCTGCCTACTTTCACAATAAGCCATGGTACAATGACATTAAAATACGCAAAAAAAGGCAGGGCCATCAATTCTTTACGTAGTGGTAACGTCCAAAAGCTCAAAAGAGCCAAGGCCGTCATGACGACGATAATATTAAAACGAATGAGGCCGTTACAAAAACCGGATGATACAACACTGCGTTTTTTCAAACAATAACCGACACCGATGGGCATAATAATATCGAAAAAAATGTACGCAATGCGAAACAGTTCGCCTTCCCCCATAACTCTCCTTCTTTCATTTTTATATACGTTACTTATTATAACACAGCCACCGTCTCTCTGTGCCGTATTGTTCCTGTGGTATAATGAGAATGATAAAAGGAGGTGTCTTTTTGAAACGATTGTATGCATCGGCACTCATAGGTTTATTCGTAATTTCGATTTTTTCCGGTTGCGGCACGGAAACAAAAGTGGCCGAAAAAGAACCGGCTCAAACAAAAATACACGAACGCAGTCCTGAAGCGGCACGACTGATTCAAGAGGGCGGCGAGGCCTACGGCCGCTTCAACTATGACCGAGCCGTCGACCTGTATTCACAAGCGCTCACCATAGACGAAAACGACTATACCGCGCTATCCGGCGCCGGCATCGCCCTGGCCATGCGCGGCAATGCGACAGGCTCACAAAGTGATATTCAAGAAGGCATCCGAAAGATAGAAAAAGCCTTGACCGTAAACCCCGACGATACGGCTTCTTTTTACAATCTGGCACTGGCTTATAAAATTGCAGGCCGCACGGATGAAGCCGTTACCTGGTTTCAAAAGGTCATAGACAAGGACCCGCAAAATACATGGAGTTATTACGGCATTGCCTCTATTTACGGTGACCGCGGCAATGCCGAAAAAGCGGTTGAATACTTGCAAAAAGCTATGGATACGGACGAGGAGAACGTTCGCAATGCCGCCGCATCACAAAGCCACTTTGATGCTGTTCGCAACGATTCTCGGTTTCGCAAGCTAATTTATAAGGAGTGAATTCACATGAATGAACGCACAGACGGAAAACACACAGCTTATGACATTAAAGGACCTCTTGTGGCCAAACAGTTTACAAAACGTAATTTCGAAGCTACCTACTGTCCTACCAAAGAAGAGGCCTTAGCCAAAGCACTCTCTTATATTCCTTCGGACCACGTCGTCTCCTGGGGCGGTTCCGTATCGATCAATGAAATCGGCTTGAGACCCTACGTATTGGAGCACAATCCGGTCATCGACCGGGATACGGCCAAATCTCCGCAAGAAAGAGTTGAACTGATGCGCAAGGCACTTCTTTGTGATACTTATATTATGGGAACAAACGCGGCTACGGAAGACGGCCAACTCGTTAATATAGACGGCAACGGCAATCGCGTAGCCGCTCTGACCTTCGGTCCGAAACAGGTCATTGTCATCGTCGGTATGAACAAGGTAATGCCCGACGTGGAAGCAGCTTTCCACCGCTCCCGTTCCACAGCGGCACCTGTTAACGTACGCCGCTTTCCCGGCACGAAAACTCCCTGCTACACTACGGGCATGTGTCGGCACTGCGTATCGGAACAAACAATTTGTTGTCACCTTGTACGCACGCGGGTCTGTCGACCTGCCGGACGCATCAAAGTCATTCTTGTAGGTGAAGACTTAGGTTACTAGGTTTTCTACCGTAAGTAAGACAAAACCGGTACCTTACGGTATCGGTTTTTGTATTGTATAAATCCGGCCTCACCTATACACTAACAGCTATACGTTTAAGGTTGATTCACAAAGTTTAATAATCTCTGTTTCAAGGAGTGCTTCATGAACTACTCGCATTTTCAAAATCCGGCCCGTATGGGTCTCTGTATATCTTTAACGGTCATTATGTCCTACATACTAGCCATTCATACAACATTTATTCACCTCACCTTCGGCTTTATTCCCACGGCAATTTTCGCTATTCTCTACGGTCCTGTCGCCGCCGGAATCATGGCAGCTATTGCTTGTTTTATCGGCATGCTGCTCTTCGGGCAAGGCGTCTTCTTTCCGGGCTTTATGGTCTCCGAGTTTCTCGTAGGCTATATATACGGTTATTTTTTATATAAAAAGAATGTTACGTGGAAACGACTGCTTTTGCCCGAAGCCCTTATTACGGTCTTCGTTCACTTAGGTCTCAACACGCTTTGGCTGACCTTGTTCTACGGCAAAGCGGCAAGTGCCATCTTAACAGGACGAATTGTTAAAAATCTCATTTGCTTTCCCTTAGAGATTTTTTTAATTCTCCTCATTTATAAAGCCGTTTATTCTATCCTTAAGCGGGAAAGTTTATAACTGCGTGACATCCTTATCTTTTATCTCCCCCCGCTTACAAGCACGTTCAAAACCTGACGTCAAGCCCCCTCCAACACGAGGTCTGTACCCCCAAACACAAAGACACAGGTATCGTTCATAAACGATACCTGTGTCTTTGTGTTCCTATATATCCGCTTCCGCAATTTCACAAATCATGTGAATTATCATAATGTGCATTTCCTGAATACGTGCCGTAACTTGCGAAGGCACGGCCAGGCAAAGATCTGACTCCTTTGCCAATATGCCGCCGTTTTCACCGGTCAGGGCGATGACGTAAATTCCCTTTTCTTTAGCTGTTTTTACCGCCTTTACTACATTGGCGCTATTGCCCGACGTGGAAATGGCGATGAGAACATCTCCTTCTTGTCCCAAGCCTTCTACTTGACGTGAAAAAACGCAATCAAAACCGTAATCATTACCGACGGCCGTCAAGAGGGACGTATCTACTGTAAGTGCCAACGCCGGTAGAGATTGTCGCTCTTTTACGAAGCGACCGACAAATTCCGCCGCCATGTGTTGCGAATCGGCAGCACTACCGCCGTTACCGCAAATGAGAATCTTACGTCCCTTTTCCAAAGCCGTGCGCACCCTAAGTCCTGCCGACGCTACTTCAGGCATGATTTTTCTCATATCCTGTACGACTTTAAAATGATTTTCAAGACGCTGCCCTACCAATAACTCGGCAGCCTGTATTTGAGTAGCCATAAGCGTACCTCCTTAGGTCTTATAAGTCTTCAAGAAAGGAAACGGCCCCCGTATGGGGGTTAATGACGCAACCGAAAACATTTACATAAGCAGGAAGATAGGGACATTCTTTCAGCTTGCGGACACTTTGAGCCGTCGAGTCTTCGACGCACTCAATTGAATCGGCCCAAGTTTCTATATACGGACGCAACTTTTTTATGGCCGTTTCATCAATACCGGCCTCGGCCATTTTAGCGCACAGTGATTCACCTGTCGTCGCCAGCATCCCGCAACCTTCATGACCGACAACCAGAACCGTACGAGCCTTCAATTCATAAACGGCTACGAGCAGACTGCCCAGAACACTGTCAAATCCGTCACTTACAGTATTCCCCGCCACCTTAATAATTTTGGCATCCCCTCGTTCAAGGCCCAAGGCCGGTTCTAAAAAATTGACGAGGCGCGTATCCATGCAGGTCAATATAACCAAACTCCGTTTAGGGTACTTATCGACTACTGCCAAGCCTTCTTTGGCGGATTTTTGTAGAAAGGCTTCATTGGCAGCCTTTAATTCTTTTATAATGGGCTTTAAGGTTTCATTCATCATTATACATCTTCCTTTTTCATTATAACTTTCACCGGCAATATCGTGCAAGGCACACCGGCTTACAAGCCTATAGCTAGAAAACCCGTATATAAGGAAACCGCATCTGCACACAGTGGCAGATACGGCCGATATACTGGTGCGCCCAAGAGGATTCGAACCTCCGGCACGCGGTTTAGGAAACCGCTGCTCTATCCACCTGAGCTATGGGCGCATATACACTTATGATGCTTTCTTATGATACCATGTTCTATCGGCGTAAGCAATTCCGAAGAGACCGTCTCCGTATGATATAATAAATCCGAATATACGAGGGGAGAGATTCGTTCATGATTGATTTACATACTATTGCAACAGAACAGCGTAATACGGCTACAACAGCTATTGATACCCTATCTACACAAGACTTGGTCGCTTTGATTAATCATGCTGACAAAGAGGTTCCGCTGGCCGTCGAAAAAATTCTGCCCGCTTTGGCAACGGCCGTCGATGAAACGGCAAGTCGTATACGCCAAGGCGGACGACTTTTTTACGTCGGCGCCGGTACTTCAGGACGACTCGGGATTTTGGATGCCGCCGAATGTCCCCCCACATACAATACAGACCCGCAAACCGTACAAGCCCTCATCGCCGGCGGAGAGTCTGCCGTTTTTACGGCTAAAGAAGGTGCCGAAGATTCGGAATCTGCAGGCGCCCGTGACTTGTCTTCTAAAGAACTTTCACCCGTTGATACCGTTGTCGGCCTCAGTGCATCGGGCCGCACTCCCTATGCCCTCGGAGCCTTACGATATGCCGCTTCTTGCGGTGCCTATACCATCGGCATCACCGCTTCTCCCGCATCACCGTTGGCTGCCGTAGCGAACCTTGAACTTTGTGCCGTAACCGGACCTGAAGTCATTACGGGATCTACCCGCATGAAAGCCGGTTCGGCACAAAAGATGATCCTAAATATTTTGTCGACAGGGGTCATGATTCGATTAGGCAAGGTATACGGCAACTTAATGGTCGATGTCAAAGCCACTAATGAAAAATTGCGGGAACGGGCCAAGCATATTGTCGCCGATGCGACCGGTTGTACAATTAAAGAAGCCGAAACAGCATTGAATGCGGCGTCAGGCAAGGCCAAGACAGCCATCGTCATGCTTTTATTACATGTAACGGCAGAACAGGCAAACGCACGGCTTGAACAAGCAGACGGCTATATACGTCACACCTTGAACGGAGGCAACCATGACTTATAAGGAAACGGCACGGCAAATATACGATATTATAGGTCCGGCAAACAATATTGTTAACCCTTACCACTGTATGACACGCCTTCGCTTCACTGTAACTAACGAAGACTTTACAAAAGAGTCTTTAGAGTCTTTGGAAGACGTAAAAGGGGTCCACATTTCCGGTGCGGAATGGCAAATTATCCTGGGTCCCGGTAAAGCTGCCAAGGTAACGGAGGCCCTTGAAGAAATTATAAAAAATGAAGAAATGAAGCTTTCTTCATCGCCTTACCAAATTACGAGCGGGGATGATTTACATGCGCGAATTCGCCGAAAAAATACGACTCCTTTTAAAGAAGGTTTGCGAAAAATTTCCCGCATTTTCACCCCCCTCATCCCCGCCTTTATTGCTTGCGGGTTATTGACAGGTATTTTGAACGGCATAGCCAAGGTCGATCCGAATCTGGCCGATACAGCCTGGTTCCAACTGGCCTCCGTAGCCGGTAATACAGCTTTTTGGGGATTAAATATCTTCGTAGGCCTGTCGGCCTCCAAAGAGTTTGAAGGCACTCCGATAATCGGCGGTATCCTGGCAGCCTTTATGATGCATCCGGCGCTGTCTAAGATCATGCTTTTCGATGCACCCCTGACGCCCGGCCGCGGCGGTATTATTGCCGTCATCTTAATCTGCTTTATAGCCGCCAAGACGGAAAAGAAGTTACATCATTTGATTCCTGATATGTTTGATCTGTTTTTAACCCCTCTGGTGACCTTTCTTATAGCTTCTGCCCTGGCCATTCTTATCTGTCAACCTGTGGGCGGTTTTATTTCCGAAACCATAGGAGTTTTGGCGACAACGGCTATAGATAAAGGTGGCGCTTTGACCGGCTTCGTCTTAGCAGGTACTTTTTTACCCCTCGTCCTCTTAGGCGTTCATCAAGGCTTGACTCCTATTCACGCTGAATTATTATCTCGCTATGGCGTTACCGTGCTCTTACCCATTCTCGCTATGGCCGGTGCCGGGCAAGTAGGCGCATCCATTGCCGTTTACGCAAAAACGAAAAATAATCATTTAAAAAAAACGATTGTTTCCGCCTTGCCCGTAGGCATTCTCGGTATCGGTGAACCGTTGATTTACGGAGTAACCCTACCTTTGGGAAAACCTTTTATCTGTGCTTGCCTGGGTGGAGCTTGCGGCGGTGCCGTTATCGCCTTCTTCGGAATCGGAGCTGCGGCCTTCGGTATATCCGGTCTACCTTTAGCCGCAGCTACGACGCGGCCGTTGTACTATTTGTTGGGACTGATTACAGCCTATACCGTCGGATTTTTTTTAACGTATATAATAGGGTTCGCAGATCCGCAAGAATCTTGCGAGGAGGTATAGTATGACCATCGGAATTTCCGTATATCCAGGCTTGGATAGTCGCAAATCGTTAGAAGAATCAGTGGCCCTTGCTATAAAAGAGAATTTAAAGTACCTTTTTTTATCACTCCATATCCCCGAGGCAGATCAAACAACCTTTTCCGAAGATCTGGAGTACGTCTTATCTCTAAGTCGAAAAAATCACATAAACGTTATCGCCGATATGACTCCTGAAACGAAAAAATTATTCGGAAAGAAAGTAAGTTGTTTTCATAAAGCGGGTATTAGCATCCTTCGCCTCGACGACGGCTTTTTGCCCCATGAAGTTGCCGACCTGTCTTATGACTCCGACCTGGCCTTAAACGCTTCTACCCTGTCATACAACGATTTGGATGCCCTCTGCAGTGCCGGCTGTGATTTTTCACGTATTACAGGTCTACACAACTTCTACCCGAGACCTTATACCGGTCTCGGGCCTCGTGACTTATATCATAAAAATGAATTGTTTCACCACTATCGTATAGCAACAGGCGCCTTTGTTGCCGCCGCAAATCACGGACGCGGCCCCTTGCATTGCGGCCTACCTACATTAGAAACTACGCGTAATACGGATATTTATAAAGCTACTCGTCTCTTACGTCTCTTAGGCACTGACGAAGTATTCATCGGCGACTCTCGTGCTACTCAAAAAGACATTCAGGACCTTAAGAGCGGCGCTTATGAATCGACGGACTGCATTAAACTCCCCATTGTACCTCAGGCAGATAAATCCTTAGTGGAAAAGATCGTCAACATTCCCTTCTTGTCCCGTCCTGATCTGGCCTACAATGCCATTCGCGTTAACCGTATGCGTACAAATGTGTTTAAAGACATATCCGTCCCTATAAATGCCGACACAACTGTGCGGCGTCGCGGTGATATTACTGTCGACACCGGTGCTTACGGTCGTTATAACGGCGAAATACAAATCATTACGGCAGATTTGCCGGCAGATCCGAAAACACGCCTCGTTGCCCGCATAAAAGAAGAGGACACATGGCTTCTGGACGGTATTACGGAAAACCAGTCCTTTATGCTCGTCTGCAAGGATATGGGTTCATAAGTTCTTATATTCCCGCATTATATACAAAAAACTCACGAGAAAAAACTTCTCGTGAGTTTTTTTACACAGCCCTTACTCGCTGTGACGCTTTAAATGATACCGTGTCGAGTGCTTAATAAATAACGGCACAAAACACACCTCAACAAGATGCAAAAGTGCGTAAGCAAAAACTACGAAAGGCATGACAGCGACCATCGGCTCCAACCAAGTCCCTTTCCCTTCAGGCGTATGCAGAAGTTGCGTAACGAAAGGCAAGTATGTTTTGAAAATAAAACGGTTAGTTGTTATATTGCCGAAAAGAAAGTACACACCGGGTGTTAAAATAGCAAGGATTCCGACGAGGCGAACCTGCCCAACCACTTCGTGCAGTACCTGCACCTGTATGATTTTAGGTAAGGTTGACATGTAAGGCGTACATGCCGACCATTTTCGCAAAAGCCGTGCCTCGCCTTCATGAAAGCGCCGTTCCCCTCGAGCTTTGATACGATTACAACGAAAATACAAAAAGAAGCAAAAAATCGCCAATGCCAGTGTGCCGGCTGTCGCAAAGGGCAGATACGGCATAGGCAACTCTTCTCCTTGCAGCTCATACAAAAGAGAGGCTAACAATAAAAATACAATATAGGAAATACACCCTACCCAAGCTGTTACAGTAACAGCCACGGCATATCGTTCGCGACGTTTTTTATAAGCAAGTAACATAGAGCAGCATCCTTACTGAAAAGATTTATCTATAAAGTCCCTTCTTATTATACATAAACTTATTTTTTTCTGAAACATAACGGACCGTATTTTACAAAAAAAGCTCTGCTTCCATAAGGAAACAGAGCTTTTACGGTACTGCCTTAAGCGTCTTTGCGATAAATCTTCTGCACCCCTCGATTAGAAAGGTAGCAGGAAAAGAGGCAAACAACAACGCCTACCATAATCAGGTAGAAACCGCTGTTCCAACCCCAATGATCAACGACAAAGCCGAAGAGAGTCGTGCCCATGGAGCTACCGACAATATAACTCATAAAGCCGCGTAAACCGACAGCCGAACCGAGTGCAAAACTGGGAATAACTTCCATGGCCTGCACGGCAACCATAGATTGAGGTACATAAATGAGGCATCCCGTAATAGTGGCAAAAACCGTAATAGCCGCAATAGAGGTGGACGACATATAGCCGAATACGCAGGCAAAAATAACAACGAGGCAATAAATAGGCAGCATCATGACACGCCCTTTAAAATACTTGTCGACGAGCCAGCCGGCTAACAAGGTAGACGGAATGGCTGCCCATTCAAAGAGCATGAAGGCAAAGCCCATTTCTCCGCGAGTCAATCCTTTTTCGGTCAATAAGTACAAAGGAATCCACGTAATCATTCCGAAACGAACCATATACGTGAAAATATCGATAAGTACCAGGTACCAGGAATTGGCATTTTTAAAGACATATTCATAGAAGATTTTAAAGGCCGACATATCTTTCGGCTTTTCGTCCGAATTCTTCATGACCTTTGTATTGACCGATTCTTCGTGAAAGACTTCTTCAACAGGCGGGAACCCTTCTTCTACAGGGCGTTTCTTAACCAAATAAAGAACTAAAAGAACGCACACCAAAGCAGCCATTGCCGGCACGAGATAAGCGGCAATTCGCCAATGTTCCGTACCGATATAGCTGAGAGCCGCACCTACTAAGGGTGAAACGAGACCGCCTCCCAGGTTATGAGATACATTCCACGTCGTGCTGGCACGCCCCCGTTCGGACCGGGGAAACCAATGACCTACCGTAATAATAGAAGGCCCGACTCCCATACCTTGGAAAAGACCGAGACTGACGACTAGAAGTACGAAAAGATAGAAACTGGTCGTGAATCCCATGGCAATATTAACAAGAATACAAAGAATAAGACCCAGTGCCATGAAATATTTCGGATTCGACTTATCGGCAAGCATACTCATAAAACCCTTGCTGAGACCGTACGTGATGAGCATACAACTGGTAAGTAAACCGATTTCACTCTTACTTAATCCGAGTTCACCCATCAGATAAGGCGTAGAAAAAATAAAATTGTTACGTACAATATAGTACGCTGCATAACCGATAAAAATACCGCACAAGGACTGAAATTTGAATCGGTTGAACTGTTTAACCAGTTCCGCATTTACTTGCGCTGACATAATTGTCCCTCCATTTTCCGTTTCATAAGTTTTTGCCGTGGAATATGCCCCGACAGATAAATGGTAAAAATGACAAAAACCTATCAAACAAGTTTGTGTATTACGCTTGGATATTATCATATATATATAAATTAGGCAATCTCATTTTCTTATCATTCCGCACTATGACGATACTTCTTATCATTCTTGTCAAAAATATAAAGAGACGCTTCAAGTGAAGCGTCTCTTTATATGCGACCGTAAAAAGCGTCATCATAAGAATCGTAAAATTTCATATTGTAAGCTAATGCAAAAGATAATTCTCCTACAGGCAAAGATATATCCGTCGTCGCCCAATCGCCGTTAGGATCGAGATACCGCCAAGCATCTGTCAAACTGAGATCCACATACATCCGCTTTAATTCGTAATTATAAAAGAAGCGAAAAGTCCTGACTCCGTTAATATCCGTCCCCCCTCGATCCGCATCCGGGACGGTGACAACATTAACGGCAATAATATATTGCGGAGGATCATATTTTTGTACGTTTAATGAACTGCGATCCAAATACCAGGCTGTTTCCTTATAGGCGTCACAAAGAATATAGTTCCTGTCCCCGTTCAAATATACGGGATATGATTCCGCTCCGACAATCACAATTCCGCCTATAGCCAGCCATAAAAATAAGCCCATACTTATGAATAGTCTTTTCATGTCTGTGCCCGCCTCCACCTTCTAATTACACAAAAACATCGGTATCGACAGCTTGATGACTTTATGGCATTTTATCACGTGTCCCGCGAAGTCGCAAGTTTTACCTCTTTTTTAGATTTTTATAGCCAAATCACCAAAGTATGCTATAATAAAAATCGTAAAAACTACTTATCCAGTATAAATATAAGGAGGCTTTTCATATGGCCATTACCAGAGATACGAACATTATTGAAGCAGTTCAGAAATATCCGCAAATCATTGAAATTTTCCAAGACTACGGTCTGGGTTGCGTCGGTTGTATGGCATCTCATTTTGAAACAATCGGTGAAGGAGCCGGAGCTCACGGAATCGACGTAGACGCTTTAATTGCCGACCTGAATGATTGTATTTCGGAAGGATAGATAGCACCAAAGATATAAAAAATGCAGGTGTACATACGTACACCTGCATTTTTTATATCTAATACTTTGACAGTTATACTCACAGCTGTTATAGTACCTCAAAAGCAACAAACACAGACTGATTTATTCACTCTGAAAGTAAGACTTGCACCGGAATGCTATCTACTGCCCTTGACTGATAAAAAAAGGATTTAGCCATGTTCGAACTGAAAAAGATAACTAAACAATACGGTCAAACCACGGTTCTTCACGAAACAACCTTAACAGTAAATGACGGGGAGTTTTTTGTTCTCGTCGGTGCCAGCGGAAGCGGTAAAACAACGTTACTGAAGTTATTAAACCGTCTTATAGAACCGACAAGCGGAACTATTCTCCGCAACGGCAATCCCCTTCACGATCTGAATTTACGGTCACTGCGACTTGATACCGGCTATGTACTACAACAAATTGCGCTCTTTCCGAACCTAACAGTCGGTGAGAATATAGCCCTCGTCCCGTCAATGAAGCATATCGATAAAAATGAAATTCGGCGGCGTAGCCATTTATGGCTTGAAAAGACGGGCCTGGATCCTCACGAATTCATGCACCGCTATCCCCACGAATTGTCAGGAGGACAACAACAACGTGTCGGTATCATCCGTTCCCTCATCGGTCGTCCGAAGGTTTTACTCATGGATGAGCCTTTCAGTGCCCTAGACCCCCTCTCTCGTAAGCAATTACAGGGTCTTATCAAAAAAATTCATCAAGAATTTAACCTAACCGTCGTCTTCGTGACTCATGATATGGTTGAAGCCTCCTATTTGGGTACTCGTCTTTGTATTATGGATAAGGGGCAGATAATTCAGATTGATACGGCGGAAAAGATTCACCGTCATCCGAAAAACGAGTTTGTAAGACGCTTATTCGAGATGGGCGGTGATATTGATGAATAATCTTATAGCCGTCTTTATAGACCGGCAACATGACCTCTTTACAGCGCTCATCCAGCATTTGGAACTGTCTGTCAGTTCCTTGTGCCTGGCCATACTCATTGCCTTTCCTTTGGGACTGTTCATCAGTCGCAAGCCCCGAATAGCCGCTGTAATAACGCAACTAACAGGAATTATGCAGACCTTGCCTTCATTGGCTATTTTAGGCCTTATGATTCCCGTCTTCGGCATCGGCCCCATTCCGGCCTTGGTAGCCCTCGTCATTTATGCTCTTTTCCCTATCTTACAAAATACTGTTACGGGTATCAACGAAATCGATCCGTCCCTTCAAGAAGCCGGTGAAGCCTTGGGCATGAACCGTTTCGTAAAGTTAAAAACTTATGAAATTCCCTTAGCCATGCCCGTCATTATGTCCGGTGTGCGTACAGCCGCCGTTATGATTATCGGTACGGCTACCTTAGCCGCCCTTATCGGCGCCGGCGGACTCGGTTCCTTCATTCTTCTCGGCATTGATCGCCATGATAGTTCCCTCATTATAATCGGCGCTTTCGCATCAGCACTGTTAGCCATTGCTTTCAGCAGTTTCTTACGCTTGGCAGAAAGGCGTTCACTCCGCTTTATAACTGTCTCTTTCCTGATCATAGCTATCGGTACAACGGCTGCCTTCGTTCAGCCGAATATGCCTCATAATAAAGTGATTATTGCCGGAAAGCTCGGCACTGAACCGGATATACTGATTAACATGTATAAGGAGCTTATTGAGGCTCATAGCGATCTAAAGGTGGAATTAAAACCGAATTTCGGCAAAACGGCCTTTCTTTACGAAGCCATAAAAAGCGGCGATATCGATATATATCCCGAATTTACGGGAACTGTAACAACCACCTTGTTGAAGGAAAAACCGACTCCGTCTACAAACGCCGAAACAGTATATAAACAAGGACGAGACCTTATTTATAAACAAGATCATCTTGTCTATTTAGAGCCTATGGCCTATGAAAATACATACGCCGTTGCCGTTCCCTCAGCTTTTGCCGAAACTCATTCCTTAAAAACGATTTCCGACTTGGTTCGAGTTTCCGACTATGCCGTGGCGGGCTTCACCCTGGAATTTGCCGATCGGGAAGACGGTTACCGCGGTCTTCAGTCCCTCTACGGCCTGAACTTACACGTAAAGACAATGGAGCCGGCCCTTCGTTACGAAGCCCTTAAGAACGGTGCCATTACGATTACGGATGCATATTCTACTGACAGTGAACTCGTGCAATATGATCTCGTCGTCTTGCAAGACGACAAACACCTCTTCCCGTCCTATCGGGGAGCCCCCCTTATTCGCGAGTCGGTCTTAATAGACCACCCGGAATTAAAGGAGATTTTAAATGCCTTAGGCGGCAAAATAACGGAAGACGAAATGCGTACCATGAACTACGATGTACGTGTCAACGGCAAGAGCGCTCAGTATGTAGCCAAACACTATTTACAAAGCCGTGGTTTAATTTAAAGTCTCTGCCAATACAACAATCAGGCCTTGAAATTCAAGGCCTGATTGTTCATGTAAGTCCGGTTTTTATTCCAAAGATGAAACGCAACGGTGGCACAAGGTCTTATGATCCGAGTCCGTACCGACCGTCTTATCATGTTTCCAACAACGTTCGCACTTTTCATATGCCGAGGCTGCAACTACAGCTTTCATATCACCGTGTTCTTCACCGGCAACGGCATCGACAGGGCCTGCACCTTCAACCAGTGTGGCTTCACTGACAATCAGCAAGGTTGCCAATTTATCTTCCCATTCTTTCAAGAAAGTATATGAATCGCCGGTCGCATAAATCGTAACGGCCGCATCTAAAGAGTGGCCGATAGTACGATCCTGACGAGCCCCTTCCAAAATACGGGTCAAATCTGAGCGATAGCTCAAAAGCTTGGTCCAACGAGCCGCCAAGTCCGTATCAAGATATTCCTTATGATATTCGGGCCAGTCCGTAAGGAGCACGCTTTCTTCCTTACCTGAAACGGCAGGCATATATTTCCATACTTCTTCAGCTGTAAAAGAAAGTACGGGTGATACGATTTTAACCAACGTATCGAGGATGATATACATAGCCGTTTGGGCGCTACGACGTTCACGAGCATCCGTTTTTTCCGTATACATACGATCCTTCGTTACATCTAAGTAGATAGAGCTGAGATCGACGGTGCAGAAGTTGTGAATGGTATGATACATAACATGGAACTGGTAGTTTTCATAAGCTTCCGTAACAGTTTCCAGAACCTGTTCCAATCTAAGAAGAGCCCATTTGTCAATTTCCGACATATCCTTATAAGAAACGGCATCCGTTTCAGGATTAAAATCATTAATATTACCGAGAAGGAAGCGGAATGTATTACGAATTTTACGATATACATCACTAAGCTGTTTCAAAATTTTCGGCGAGAGTCTTACATCGCCCTGATAGTCGGCAGACGATACCCAAAGGCGCATAACATCAGCACCGTACTGGTCAATAACTTCCTGAGGAGCTACGGTATTGCCCACGGATTTACTCATCTTACGACCTTCACCGTCAACGGTAAAGCCGTGCGTCAAAACGGCCTTATACGGAGCGATGCCGTTAGCTGCTACCGATGTGAGCAGGGACGAGTTGAACCAACCGCGATGTTGGTCGGAGCCTTCCAAGTACATGTCGGCAGGATATGCCAATTCGGGATCATGGCACAATACGCCTTGATGCGTGCAACCGCTGTCAAACCAGACGTCCATAATATCCGATTCTTTACGGAATTCCGTACAACCGCATTCAGGGCATTTAAAGCCTTCGGGAAGTAATTCCTTTTCCGTATGAGCCCACCACGCATCGGACCCTTCTTTAGCAAAGATTTCCTGCAAGTGAGCGATGGTTTCATCCGTAATAACGGCATGGTTATGTTCGCGGCAGTAGAAAATAGGAATAGGTACCCCCCAAACACGTTGACGAGAAATGCACCAGTCGCCGCGGTCACGAATCATATTATAAATACGGTCATGTCCCCATGAAGGAATCCACTGTACCTGATCAATGGCTTCTAAAGCCTTTTTACGATACCCGTCAACAGATGAAAACCATTGTTCCGTAGCACGATAAATGATGGGATTCTTACACCGCCAGCAATGTGCATACTGGTGACGCAATGATCCCTTAGCAAAGAGGGCCCCGGAAGCAGCCAACGCTTTAATCATCTCTACATTCATATCAAGGGCGAACTTTCCTTCATAGCCGGGAACGGCCGATGTATACTTTCCGTCAGGGCCTACGGTACCGATGGGTTCCAAATGCCAATCGGGATATTTTTTGCAAACTTCAAAGTCTTCTACACCATGGTCAGGAGCCGTATGAACTAAGCCCGTGCCGGCTTCCAAGGTTACATGGTCGCCGAGGATAACGGGGACTTTACGATCTTCGTACATGGGATGTACAAAACGCAACCCTTCAATATCCGTTCCCTTCATGACGCTGGGCAATACTTCATATTCCGTAACCTTGGCGGCTTCCATGGAAGATTCAACGAGTTCCTTGGCCAACAAGAGAGCATCATCGCCGACCTTTACCCATACATATTCAATGTCACTGTTAGCAGCGATGGCCTTATTGGCCGGAATTGTCCAAGGCGTCGTCGTCCAAATAAGTGCATATGTATGGTCCTTATCGAATCCCTGCGGAGCATAGCTACCTAAATCTTCAGCCTTAAAGCGTACGAAGATAGAGTTGGACTTAATTTCTTTATATTCAATTTCCGCTTCAGCCAAGGCGGTTTCACAATGGGGGCACCAGTATACGGCCTTCAAACCTTTGTAAATATAGCCTTTTTTAGCCATTGTACCGAAGACGCCGATTTGGGCTACTTCTACGTGCTTAGCCAAAGTCAGATACGGATCGTCCCATTCCCCGAGAACCCCGAATCGAATAAAGTCCGCCCGCTGTTCATCGACGCGTGCCAACGCATAATCATGACAACGTTTGCGCAAGTCGAGGGGACTCATTTCATGACGATTGAGCCCCGTTTCTTTAATAACGGCATGTTCAATCGGTAACCCGTGCGTATCCCACCCGGGTACGTACTTGGTATAAAAGCCCTGCTGAGTCTTGTATTTTAAAATAATATCTTTCAATACCTTGTTTAAGGCGTGACCGATATGTAATTTTCCGTTCGCATAAGGAGGTCCGTCATGGAGAATAAATTTTTTCGCCCCTTCTCTTTTTTTGAGGCGTTTGTGATAGATATCGTTATCTTTCCAAAAAGCCAATAATTCAGGTTCTCTTTTCGGCAAATTGCCGCGCATCGGAAATTCCGTTTCCGGAAGATGCAAGGTTTTACCATAATCCATTATGATTTCCTCCTTAAAAAAATAACATCTTCATCCCTAAGGGACGAAGATGTTTAATCACCGCGGTACCACCCTAATAACTGCGTACAGCCACTTTTGACCCGTTAACGGCGGTAAGCCGGCAACCGGTTCGCGGCTGCAACTCCGAAGTGATTCGCCAAGGGTTCCTTCTGTCGGTCTCCCACCGTCACCGACTCGCTTAAGACTGAATATTCCCTGACCGTCTTCTTCATAGTTTTTTCTTATACATTATGTATATAGACCTATTGTACTGATATTCTTTTTTTTGTCAAGAAAAGTCTCTTTTAATCACGCTACTGTTTTATTTTTTACACACAAAAACGGGAGCCTCTCAAAAGAGGCCCCCGTTTACAACTCGGCTTATTTCCAAAAATCGAGATTCGTTTCATCCAAGCCGATATTTTTCGCCAAGAATACAGGATTCTTTCCTTCTTTTTTCTGGCGTTCATAGTCTTTCATAGCTTTTACGGCCGTAGTACCCAAAATAGCACACGCGGGGATGTTGATAAGGCACATGAAGGCCATAAAGATATCCGCTATGTCCCAAGCCGCAGCCATGGACATACCGGCACCGACAAAGATAATCAGAGCCGCAATGATGCGATACGCAACCATAAAAGATTTGCTGGGCACCTTACCGTGAAGGAAGGTCAAGCAATTATCTACATAAAAGAGGTTACCGATCAGTGTGGAGAAGGCGAAAAGGACCATGCAAACGGTAATCAGAATCGGACCGAAAGACCCGAGATCCGCCGTCAAGGCCTGCTGTACATAGGTAGCCCCGGCAGCCTCTTTGGTAATGGGCACACCCGAACAAAGGCACATCATTGCCGTAGCCGTGCAGACTACCAAGGTATCCAAGTATACGGAAAGCATTTGTACAAGCCCTTGTTTTACGGGATGGCTGACATCGGCTGTAGCGGCCGCATTCGGGGCCGAACCGATACCGGCTTCGTTCGAGTAGAGGCCGCGCTTTACGCCGTACATGAGGCAAGATCCGGCAATACCGCCGAAAATAGCCTGAAAGTCAAATGCATTAGCAAAGATAAGTGCAAACACATCGGGGATATACGTAATATGGGTCAAAATAATATATAAAGCCGCTACTACATAAATGCCGCCCATGATAGGAACAATCCAAGAAGTCGTGCGAACAATACGCTTGCCGCCCCCGAGAATACAATACCCTACCAAAACAGCAAAGATGGCTCCTAAAATCCAAGGTGTCGTCGCTTTATCATAAAAACTGTATACGGCAAAGGTTGATTGTAAGTTATAAGAAGCCAGGAGATTAAAGCCACCGGCATAGGTCAAAATCAAAAAGAGGGCAAAAACAGCACCGATAAAACGACTGTGCAAGGCTGTTTCAATATAGTAAGCCGGACCGCCATAACTACCGCCTTGGGAATCACGCCGTTTATAAATCTGAGCCAAGGTACTTTCAATAAAGGCACTGGCCCCGCCGATAATAGCCACCAGCCACATCCAAAAAACGCTTCCCGGACCGCCGAGACAAATAGCCGTAGAAATACCGATAATATTCCCCGTACCGACACGCGACGCCGTAGATACCATAAGAGCCTGAAAAGACGATACAGATTCAGCTCCTTGCGGTTTTTCCAAAACGACACGAATACTTTCGGCACACATCCGCAACTGTACCAGTCTGGTTCGCCAAGAAAAATAAAGTCCCGCTACAACCAGTACGACGACCAAGACGGGATAATAGAGGACACTGTCCAAATAATCCAACTCGTTTAAAATAAGTGCAGCCATAAAAGCTCTCTCCTTTTGTTAAAATTCATTTTCACATATAGAAATCATAAGATGTGCCGTTGTTTTTGTCAATAAATATTCACCTTATTAAGCGATTTTCCCCTTTCTTTTTTAATATGTTACAAATCGAAACTATCGCTTTTGTTTATAGCTTTGTTATTTTTCGTATTTTCTTTATTTTCCCCTTATTTTTCCTTATTTATTTCTGTTTTATGGTCATTTTCTTTCTTTTCATATTGCGAATCATTGTTTCCAAATCGCGCGCATCGCCTCGTGTCATTCGTATTTATAAAGATATTCTGTTTATAGCAAAAGTCTGTACGACCTAGTATAATGAAAATATATTAATAAGTATGATTTTGAGGTACCTGACATGGATATAAGTAAACTTACGGTAGCCGCCATTACTTACGACAAAGGCGATGCTAAACGCATTCAACACTTTATTAAAGTTCATTCCTTTGCCGAGCTCATCGGCCGTATGGAGGGGCTTGACCCTCGCACACTGGAAATTCTTTGCACAGCGGCAGTCTTGCATGATATAGGAATTCATGCCGCCGAAGAAAAGTACGGAAACTGCTCGGGAAAATATCAGGAAATAGAAGGTCCTGCACCGGCACGAGAAATTTTAAGCCGTTTAACGACAGATAAAGAACTCATAGACAGAGTATGTTTTCTCATTGCTCACCACCACACTTATAGCGGTATAGACGGTTCCGACTGGCAAATCCTTTTGGAAGCCGACTTCATTGTCAATGCCTATGAAGACGCATTAAAAGCGGATGCCATTCGACATTTTCGCGACAGCATATTCAAAACAAAAAGCGGCCTTTCGTTATTAAACAAAATCTTCGCCTTATAAGGAGGTTCGTATGTCTGAAATCGATCAATTCGTTCAAATGGTAAAGAATTCCGACAATATCGTTTTTTTCGGCGGAGCCGGTGTTTCGACAGAAAGCGGCATACCCGATTTTCGCAGTGTAGACGGCCTGTATAATCAGACCTATGACTTCCCTCCCGAAACAATTTTAAGCCACACTTTCTATGAAAATAACAAGGAAGAGTTTTATCGTTTTTATCACGACAAAATGCTCTGTCTTAATGCCAAACCCAATACAGCCCACTTAAAATTGGCTGAATGGGAACGGGCCGGAAAAGTCAAAGCCGTCATTACGCAAAATATTGACGGACTACACCAAAAAGCGGGCAGTCACAATGTGTTAGAACTCCACGGCAGCGTGCACCGTAACCGGTGCGAACGTTGCGGGGCCTTCTTCGATGCGGAATATATAAAAAAAGCCGACGGCATTCCTCGTTGCAATTCCTGTGGCGGCCCCATAAAACCTGATGTAGTCCTATATGAAGAATCATTAGATGACGAGGTTATTACGGAAACGATACGGTATATCCAAAAAGCGGACATGCTCATCATCGGCGGCACATCACTTGTCGTCTATCCGGCAGCCGGTCTTATTCACTATTACAAAGGCCATAAGCTGGTCCTGATCAATAAAGGTGAAACGGGGATAGATACTCAGGCCGATCTGGTCATTCGCGAACCTATCGGCAAGGTTTTCAGCCAAGTAAAAATATAAGCACGAAAGGACACGCTTTAGAAGCTTCTCATTCTAAAGCGTGTCCTTTATTATTTATTATCGACTTGCCTTCAATTCCTGAACCTCTTGTAACAATTGCTGTACCAGCAGTTCTAAACGGGTAATTCTGGCATCCTTCGACTTGCCTTCCGCAACATAGTCATTCCCTTTACCGGTTTTAAATGATACATTTAAAGTATATTGCGTATCATCTCCCACTGTCGTCCCGAATCCGACCATAGTCCGTTCATTGGGGCGGTAAAAAGCCCCCAAAGCCACGGCACTTTTTCCTTTATAATTTCCCATCGAAACAGCATAGCTGGCCTTGTCATCCTTATTAAATTCAAGCGGATGCAGTCCTGCCAAAGCGGCTGACCTGGCTCCTACTTTCCCTACTTGCGAGTCTGTATAGTTATTAGCTTGTGTAGCTGCTATATTGGATATATTATTAATTCTGTTGTCTAAAAGACGTATATTGCCGGCATTGGTTTCAATAGCCTGCGTCACAGCATGTAATTGGCTACCGTTAACCGCATCTGTCGACGTATCGGACACTCGACCGGCGGCTACATTAGTAATAGTTCGCTTAATTTCAAAAATATCGCCTTGTGCATTCTGTCTCACTGTACCGATAGATACAGTACTGTCGGCCGTACTGCCGGCCAGATTATAATTCGTACCGTTAATCGTCATGACGGCGGTGGATACGGCCTGATCCGTCGTGGAACTGGAGCCTAAGGCAACGCTGTTGATCTCCGTTGCTTGTGCTGAATGGCCCAGTGCCACCGAGTCCTTTTGAGTTGCATTGGCAATGGTTCCCAATGCTAATCCGTTTTCCCCGGAACTCGTTGCCTGATTACCGATAGCGACAGCTCCCTCACTGTCTGTTTTCGCTTTAAAACCCATGCCGACGCTATAGTCACCTTTGCTCTCCACATGACTGCCTACTGCCAGAGAGTTGGTCCCCGAAGCTTCGGAGTCGGACCCGAAGACAGATGACTGGTTACCGGTAGCCGTATTCTGATATCCCACAGCCGTAGCATACTTATCTTTAGCCTTGGAACCATACCCTACAGCCGTAGTCATAATTTCAGTCGCCTTTGTATTATTACCTATAGCAAGACTGTTTTCTTTTAAAACTTCCGCTCTCTTTCCGATTGCAAAGACACTGGATTCCGTAACTTTAGCTCCTTCTCCGAAAGCAATAGAATTATTCCCGTTAACACTGGAGTTTTTTCCTCCGACTACGGAATTATCCCCGGTTACTACACTATTTTCACCTATATTCAGGCTATTAGCCGCCATACTCCATCCGTTTACTGCACACAATATACTTATAGCTAATAAAGTACTCTTTCTTATCATCTTTTTCTCACAACCTCCATTGTTAGTATAGTTACAAATATGTTGTATTTATATGTTAATTCGGTTGTAATTATATTTTATTATTATTTAGTAATCAATATTTATTCTATTTCCTTATACATTAAGTAGTATATTTTCTACTCATTTTTATTCTTCCGCATGCATCACTGTTAAAACCGACATGAAATATCCCGTAACTCCCGTTTTATTACAGCATACAAAAAGAGCGCTTCCCGAATCTCTCGAAAAGCGCTTATTTACTGATGGCGCGGTCGATGGGACTTGAACCCATACGAACTTACGCTCACTATCCCTTCAAAGTAGCACATCGATTAAGATCGTTTTTACGACTCTTCCAATATAACCGTTTTCGCTTTAATAAGGCATTTTTATTATTCTCTGATAAGGAGCTATGTTTTTGATTGATATGTTGTCAAACATAGCGGCAACACTAAGTGAATTTTTATGTGTTCAATAACGGGAACTTTAATAAGTCACTTGCGCTTTACTTGACTTCAACATCTTCCCAATGCTTACCGGCTTCTTTTCTTGCGATCGGATTTACAATAACCCCGCCCTCGTTTATGCTTGTACCAAGCACGAGTGTAGCCTCACAAGATACTTGCCGCATACTGGCTTCACGCTTTGCAGCTCGAAGGCTTGTTGACTTGAGTTTTTCCGCTTGCCTGTAACTGCCGGCGTTCTGTAGCTCGGCGAAATAGTATGCCTGTGTCGGATGTTCCTTTCCGTAAAGCCGTTCCAAGCCTTGTTTGGTTACTAACAATACGCCGCCGGATTTGCGGCATTCTTCACCTTCAACCAGGCGACCAGATAGGCACGCCTGCTTAAGTGTACTTGCTGCACGACCGAAGCGTTCGCTTGCTTCGGCTATTGTCATAATATCGTCGAATCTCATTGTATTAATCCTTTCTTATCAATAACAATAGTGCAATCGCCAAAACGATTGTCGATAAAATAGATAGTAAATCTTGAGCCACGAAGGCTCGTACTACGCTTAACAGTAACAACGTTGCCATTAAAATTTTCATGATATATAATAGATATAGACAGGAACGGGGCTTGTTGCCCCGTCCTTTCTACTTGGCTTTGCCCTTTAAGAGCTTTGCGATTGTAATCAGTCCTGCCAGGATTCCGATTACATTAGCAATATCTTGAAGGGCTTTTTCTATATCTACCATTATTTCACCTCCTTTCTATGATTAGATTATAACTCATAACGTCTATGCCTTAAGACGATAAATATATATTTTCTATACACCAACCGCAACGCTAAGCGGGTTTTATTACTGTACCGCAAGCATAAGGACCCCGATTGTTCGGAGTCCTTATGCTTTGGAGAGTGCCGTTAAACGTCTTCATCAAATGGCAATTCTATTTGCTTTGCTCGTTTTTGTACTTTTAGCACTTTTTAGACACAGTACTCATTTTTAATGCTACTATCAGGCCTTACAGTTTAAGTTTGCACTAGTTCGATTTGCAACATATCGTCCTTAGTAAACAAAAGACCATTTTAAAGTTCCTTTAAGAAATTCTCATCCTCAATTTTGGCGTAATATTTATTATCTCTGGACTGAAATCTCCACCTCAAATCCTCAAAGTTCACTGTTAAAATTCGCACCCATTGAACATATATTGGTACACTTATGTTTTCTTTAGGCATATATTATTTCCTACCGGAAACTCAACATCCCCCGACTCTTCTTTATTAATACTTTTGAATAGTCTATCCATGTTTATTTTTAACTTCGAATGCATCAATTCCACCTCGACGTACGTGGGCAATCATATTGTTTAAACTTTTCCTAATGACAACAGATTGATACAGAGTAATAAGGTTTATATTTACATTTCCGATTCATCTCCGATGGAAACGGTGCACATATCGTTTCCATGTTTTGTGATTTTATCAATTTTTCGGTTTTTAACCCATTTTATAAAATTAATTACAGACGGGATCCCTACGATGCTTTGACTCGTTTCGGCTAATCCCAAAATAGATAGCATGTCTCCTACGCTCGTAGGATTATTAAACAAGCTTTGTAATTGTTCGGTTATTGTACGGATAATATCCAATTGAATTTTAAATGAGCCCTTTTGAAAATCCGCATTCACTTTCACGGCAATCGAAGAATTATCGTGGTTAAGAGCTTTATTGGCCTAGTTGACAAGAGTTCCAAGTGCCATCAGGGCGGGACCCAAGATGCTGACATCCATTATCCCATCATCCACTGCTATGTTATTCTTATCAGCTCTCATACTAACCAGTTTGTTTGTATGTTGTATAATCAATGCCACAGCTTCATCAAAATCAATATATTGTACATCCCCCATCACCTCATCTCCTTGATTTTAAGTACAAAAAAAGCACTCATTTCGAGTGCTTTAATATACCAACTCCATTAATTCAGAGTCGTGATATTGGGTAAATCGCCACTTGCGCTTTACCATATACTTGTATATTCTTGCTGCTTTTAAAAAGTCGTCAGCTGTAGGGTGTACAGGATCGAATAAGAATGGAGTTCCTTGCAAAGACCCCGCACCAAACGTATCTTCATACAATTTAACAGCATTTATGTATACCGTTCTTGCGTCTCCCATTCTATCTCCCCTATACTTTTAAAATCAACCCTACAATCAAATGTAGATACTCTTCATCTTCCGTAATTTTTTATAAATAACCTTACCATTAATAATCTTTTGCTCTTGTCCGATTTGAGGCTCAAATAATAATTCTAAGCCCATACTTAACACTTCACTGTCTGCGATCTCCTTACGATATAAGGAGATATGAAGTTATCGGCTTTTGTCATTTCTATATGCCCGTAATTATACCCGAGAAACAAATCCATTAATCGTACAAAATACTCACCCTCGGTACACTCTTTTATCCACTTATGAGAAATGAGAAAGGTATCTTTATTATAAGACCCGACCATAGAGCCTATTTCATGAAAAGCGGTTGTTTTTCGATATCCATTCATAGCAATGGTCAGGTAATCCGCCTTAAAGTCGCCCGGTAGTTTATCATAATAATACTTACTGACCCTTGATGCTCCGGGAACAAAGAAGCTACGCATTACCTTGGGTGTAAAGAATTTACGACTATCTTTATTAACATAATCTAATCAAGCAGAAAGGTATACAAAAATACACCTTGCAACAGTTTTTATTAACAGGGTCAGAGCGCTCAGACCACATCGTTTCAGGAACGATCGAACCAATTTCTCGATATTCGCTAAACGCTTTTGCAAGAACTTCTTTATCACCAACGATATCAATAATGTTGTGTTTTCTACGACTATCTCCCTAAGTTAATATATCCTTTAAAGTAGCGTTTTGTAAATCGATATTTTGTATTTGCTCACGCATCATACCCGTTGTAACAGGATCGGTCTTTACTGTCACCGTAGAAACACTGCGTCTGACCTGGCTCCCTTTCGCATTCTCTTCCTTCGCTTTGCCGGTGGTAGTTACTTTCTCCAGCCTTTTTAAACTTGCCGCTACGGTGCTTAGGCAACGAGCATGTAGCGGCGACACTATCTCCCACAGCAACTTCATCAAGCTCATATAAATTGCCGTCATAAAATTAATGGACACAGCGAAATATCGCCGACTACAAAGACCAAGTCTTCAAGACGAACCATTACATTGGACAGTGAAACATTGGCAGTTTTAAAGGCTCATTGAAAAGTGGTTGACTCCAGGCGGTTCCAGACCTTCGACTGGATCAACAACGATTGGTTTTTTCCCGGCCGTAACGGCGGTCCTCGTAATCCTGACGAGTTAACTAGGGTATCAAGAGAATATGCCAGAAAGATAGTCGTCCACGGGTTCTCCTTGCACGGAACAAGGCATACTTATGCCACATTACTTATTGAAGCCGGCGTGAGTTTCAATGTCATCCCAATGCATCTAGGATACTCATCGTTTAAGGAAACAATGAATACTTACAGCCATGTATCCCCTGCCATGGAAACGGATGTTATTGCAAAAATACAGAATATTTTCTAGCCTAGCTTTGACTGCATCTTCATAATGTGGTCAAAGCTTTTTCTTTATGTGTTGTCAAAATGTTGTCAAACCCCTCAATATAAATTGTTGTCAAACAAAAAGAACGCTTCCCGAATCTCTCGAGAAGCGCTTATTTACTGATGGTGCGGTCGATGGGACTTGAACCCATACGAACTTACGTTCACTACCCCCTCAAAGTAGCGCGTCTGCCGTTCCGCCACGACCGCATATGAAATTGATGGTGCTCAGGGACGGAATTGAACCGCCGACACGGGGATTTTCAGTCCCCTGCTCTACCGACTGAGCTACCTGAGCAAAAATGGCGACCTCGATCGGATAGATTATATCATATTTTCTTGATCCTTGGCAATAGATTTACATAAAAAAACGAACATATGCAAAAAACAAGTTCTTACATATGTTCGTATTACAAGAAATCAAGCCTTTTGCATCTCTGCCGCAACGGCACGTCCTTCCATCAAGGCCTTGCCGATAGTAGCGGGTCCGACATTGGCATCGCCGGCAATAAAGACATTTTCCAAGGTTGTCCGGTAATTCTCCGTTATTTTTAAGTCTTCGGATAATTCTGATAAATCTACCTTCTGCCCGATAGCCATGACAATAATATCCGCATCAATATTAAATTCCGATCCGGGCACGGACTGCGGCGACCGTCTCCCCGATGAATCAGGCTCACCCAGCTCTTGTCGAATCAATTGAGCACCCGTGACGGCGCCTGAATCATCACGCAGAACGCGTTTTACATTACAAAGGAAGTTGAATTTAACATTTTCATTACGTGCATCACGGATTTCGCTCTTATTAGCCGTAATTTCTTCTTCCGAGCGCCGGTAAACAACCGACACGTCATCAATAATACGAACAAGAGATCGAGCACAATCCATAGCGACATTACCGCCGCCCCAAACCATGGCCTTCTTATACTTTTTATAATACTCATGGTTGCTGCGAATATTCAGGTCATATAAAAGGGTCAACCCGGCATATAATCCGTTTCCGGGTTCAAAGCCGTATGTATTTTCAATCTGAGCTCCTGTGGCGACAAGAACTTTATCATAATTTTTCCTTAGACCCTCAAATTTTTCACAATCGATTTTCGTATTAAAGTGAAAAGTAATATTTTTATCTTCTTTCATAGACGCAAAAACCTTGTCCAAAAAGACCTTGGACATACGGTACTCGGGAATACCCGTGTAAATAGCCCCGCCAAGTCGATCCTCTTTGTCATAAATATCGACGGTATAACCGTTCTTCGACAATTCCTGTGCTGCCGTATAGCCTGCCGGTCCGGCACCGATAACGGCTATTTTTTTACCACCAGTACTCATTTCCAATACACTCCCCTCTATATGACGACGTCCGCATAGAACTTATATCTATCGGTGTATTATTCATTACTCAGTGTATCATACTCTTTTATATATGCAAATAAACTTCCGATTCTTTTGAGCATTTTTTTCATTTTTCCGAGCCGTTACACCAAAAAAGCAAAAACACTATGTAATTCATATACATTAGAGTATAATAAGTGGCGTAAATGCGGTGTTACCGGAGGAGGATTTATTTACATGCATCAATCATCAGACTCAGAATATATTCAAGAACCCCATAAGATATACACAAAGAAACGAATCTTATCCCTCATTGGGGTCTTCATTATTTTATATGCCTTATGTATTCAGTGGCAATTTATCGTGTCCCTCGGCTTGGGTCAGGATAATATAGACGCTATGCTGCGAGGCCTTATTCCCGCTGTCGGCGCTGTCGTAGTTGCTTTGGCCTTATACGTGCAAAATTTGTCGTTTCGCACCCTTGCCGCACCGGCTCTCGTGGGATTGTCATGGATAATCACGGGGCCGTATCTGGCTTATATAACTCTAATTAACGGCAACACGGTCTACTTAAATAATATTTACGACATATATAACGGTCTCTTTCTCTTTGCCGTACTTTTTCTTTTATCCATGACGGCCAAGCAATTCTTACCGCGCGTAATAAGCGCTTTAGTTATGACCGGACTGCTACTTCTTGTCGTAGCCGTCAACGTCATGCAATGGGCTTACTACAGTCTGTATCAGTCTTGTATTACCACATCCGGTTCTTTGATTATCTTCCAAACCGGTCCGGCTGAAACACTGGAATACCTGCATTCGTTAGGTGCGGGAATGATCATCGGTACGATGTTTCTACTATTCCTTATTATCGCATTCTTCTTCGGCACCCACTATACGGCACAGTCTTTGCCGAAAACGACGGTATACAAAAAGATTTTACCCTTATTGTCCCTCCTCGTCATCGTTCCGTCCGTCTGGATATTGTACGACGAACTCTTGCCTAATTCTTTTCCTGTACGAACTTTTTTAGACACTCACGATTATTTGGAACGGGCTAAATTATATGCGGAAAATCATGATGATAAATATGCCGCTTTACAGGCAGTGCAGCTCAATCCTCGCCTGGGACCCAATACGGTTATCGTCGTTATCGGCGAATCAGAAACACGAACACTCATGAATGCCTATAACCCGTCAGCACCGGACAATACGCCTTGGTTGAGTGCCGTAAAAGAAGACCCGCACTTCACCCTCTTTACTAATGTCTACAGCTGTGTATGGTATACGGTTCCCGTATTAGAGCATGCCTTGACGGAGTCTAATTTCTACAATACAAAACAGTTTAATGAATCCATTTCTATCATCGACATGGCAAAAAAAGCCGGTTATAAGACGTATTGGTTTAGTAATCAAGGCTCCGTAGGCGTAGCCGATACACCGATTTCACTCATTGCCAAAACAGCAGATGTCTCGGAATGGGTCGACCAGGACTTAAAAGAATCGACCTTGGACGGAGCCCTGTTACAGTTCTTAACGAAGGTGAACCCGAATGAAAAGAACTTTGTCGTTCTCCACATTATGGGCAGCCACATAGAATATAGAAACCGCTATCCGGCAGAATTCCAAAAATTTGATGACGGCAAGATAAATCAAGAGGCGGACTACGACAATACCATTTTATATACCGATTGGTTCTTGTCCCAAGTCTTCGACTACGCAAGAGATAACCTGCACTTAGATGCAATGCTCTATTTCTCCGACCACGGTTCGGACCCGAGCATTGCCCGTCAACCTGACGGAGCCAGCTTTAAGGTTTTGCGGATTCCCATGTTTACATGGCTTTCCGACGACTACATGCAACGTAATCCGGAGATTACGGCAACCTTAAAATCTCATGCACAGTCGTACTTCACTAATGACCTCGTATACGAACTGGTTTGCGGTATCCTCAATATGCAATCACCTGCTTATGACGACTCCATCAGTTTGGCTTCACCCAAATGGCATTGGGAAAAGAAGGATTTGGTAACCCGCTTCGGGAAAACACCTTTAACGGAAGATACTGAATACTAGATTCCATGGGACAGACCTGCTCTTTAACGTGCAGGTCTGTTTTATTTCCACCCGCTTTGCCGTATAATAAACAGAGCTTCAATTCAGAAGGAGGATTATGAATATGAAAAATTTCGTAACATCCGATTTGCGGACGGATGAAAAGATGAATCACGCCGGCGGTCAAGGTCCTATGTATATTAAGCATTTATTGGATAAGGAAGAACTGAACGACAAATGCGGACTTTATGCGGAAGTAACCATCCCTGCCGGTTCCGCTTTGGGCTACCACGAACACGTCGGCAACAGCGAAACCTACTATGTTCTCAAGGGGCATGCACTTTACAACGACAACGGTTCGATCCGGGAAATCGGTCCGGGCGAAGTCACCTTTACGCCTAACGGTTTTAAACACGGCGTAGACAACACAAAGGGAACGGAAGACTTCGTCTTCATGGCCCTTATTATTAATGACTGATCAGGTACGACGAAACAGCCTTCAACTCACTAATCGGTATGAGCTGAAGGCTGTTTCTTTCTACACTACTATATAGCCGGGGGCACCGTGAAATGCTAATCCATCGACGCCGATACTTATAATCTGTTTTTAAACTATTTAAATAATTATCCTATTTACTTTATGATTTTAAATTTTATTGTCTAAATCCCGTTTACTTTTACGCATGCAGGTCTTCATATCTTGCATTAATCGTATGAATTCGCTCTTGACGCGCCCCTTTCCCATGTTATACTGTAGGCAAAATCAAGGAGATGAGGTGATTCCGTTGGACGCAGAACAACACAGTGAG
>QWCZ01001068.1_pt1 | contig 29646 bp, 11 predicted proteins | sample 1972651 | NCBI WGS metagenome assembly QWCZ01 (sample SAMN09866695, study PRJNA288562) | Human oral metagenome isolate pre1_saliva, whole genome shotgun sequencing... | isolation source: mouth | host: Homo sapiens | place: USA: California
TTTCCTATGATGCAACCCTAAGAAGAAACAAGCAATATCCGCTGTATTTCAGTCAGATATGAGTTTTATGCCATTTTCTGCTTTCTACTCCCATACTTCTGCATAGAAGGCAGCAAGCTCTGGGACCTTGATGAAGGTGCGGAAGCGCTCTTTCTGGATGATCTCGTTAGTGATGGAGAACTCGTAGTCTGTGCTCTTCTTGGCAAAGACGGCAGCCCAGGCATCAAAGCTGTTGATGCCTTGTTTCTCGAGGGCTTGTGGGCGCAGATACTTAAAGAGAAGATAGAGCTCGGTCAAACTATTGGAGATTGTCGTGCCGCTGAGGAAGGTTGCTCCTAGGTCTTTCCCTGAGCGCTCTTGGATGGTGCGAATGGCAAAGAGCAAGTTGAGCGCTCGTTGTGAGCCATCAGGGTTCCCTAGACCCGATACGCGGTCGTGGCGGGTATTGAATATGAGGTTCTTGAATTGGTGTGACTCATCGACGAAGAGGTGATCTATGCCCATCATCTTGAAGTCCACGGCGTCATCCTTACGCTCGGAGATGCTGTCCTGGATGTCGTGGAGCTTGGCCTCAAGTGTTTGTTTCCGCTTCTCAAGTCCTTTGAGCATCCCGCGGGAGATGTCTTTGCCTTCTCTTCGGAGGACATTGAGGTTCTCTTCCACGGAGTCCATCTCCTTTTGTAGGATGGCTTGTTGTATCTCGAGGGCCTGAGGGATCATCCCGAACTGCTCGTGCGTCAGGATGATGCAATCCCAGTCGTTGTTCTTGATGTCAGCAAAGATGCGCTGGCGGTTCTGCTTGGTGAAATCATCCTTGCCGGGGTAGAGTATCCGCGCATTAGGATAGGCCTTGCGGAAGGTGTCAGCGATATCAAAGACGTTAGCCTTGAGTCCTATGATCATGGGCTTGTTTGCCAGTTCGAGTCGCTTCATCTCATAGGCCGCGGTACACATGATAAGCGTCTTCCCGGCCCCTACTTCATGGTCACAGATCCCCCCACCATTGGTTTTCAGCATCCAGACGGCATCTTTCTGACTTTTGTATAGGTCAGGGATGCCGAGTCGCTTGAGGTCTAGGTCGGGGAAGCTCTGATGCGCTCCGTCGAAATTGGGGCGCACGAAGCAATTGAAGAGTTCGTTGTAGCGATCGGTGAGCTGCTCTTTGAATGTCTCGGGGCGTCTTGTGAGCCAATCGACAAAGGCTTGTCTAATCTCCTCGATCTTGCTGTTAGCTTGCTGGATTTTCTCGCCATCACGCACCTTGATGGACTTCGTTTCTCCCGAGGAGGGGTCGATGACCTCCTTGCTCTTGTTAATGTCGGGAATAGTATTATGCAGAGCATGCTTCAGTAGGTGTAGCCCGTCGTATCGACGGAACTCACCTTGTACGGCGTATTTGTGCCAGATGTTACCATTCTTCCGATCACAAGTGATGGTATACTCATCCATGTTGGTGTGATATGCCACACGGATATCTGTGCCGAAGAAGTCGGAGGCAAACTCACCGTACACAGCTGCTGGGATCCAGCGTTCCCCGAGGTTGAAGTCCAGGTCGGCAAAGGGTATAGGTGTTGGGCGTGCTGCCATAAGAGCTGCCAAGCTCTGTTTCCCTTCCTCGTGGTCGGGATGGTCAAGTAGCCACGAGGCGAGCCTATCAGCTTTCTCGATTACGTTGCCCGAGATGAACTTATCGGCTACCTCATAGCCACCTGCCTCGGGATTGTAGTAGATACGTCCCTTGAGGGCAGAGATGATGTCGTTCTCCTCCATCTCGGGAAGTAGCGAAGCCATGTAGGAGAGTTCCACACTTCCGTACTTGTTGAGCGAGGCTCCTAGAGCTTCGAGTGGGTCGGAAGCGATCGAGAGTTCGGCGGAGGAGAAGGCTGTGGGATGATCGAAGATATCCGCTTTGACGAAGTGCCCATCGATAGACCGCTCAAGAAAGAGCATCTCTAGCCCCGTGGCATCCATCTTGATGACGTCCGTATTGGCTTTCTTGTTCAGCTCCCCCCAGCGAGCGACGTAGGCATCGTAGAGCCGGTTGAGCTTCTCCCGTTCCTCTTTATCCTCAGCATGGTTGGTGGCCTCATAGTCATAGAGCCGGTGGTAGCTCTCGCGGATCTCTATGTAGGCTCTTAGGCGAGTAAGCTGAGCGATGGGGAGATCCATGGGGTGAAAGGTTGGTCGCCTCTTGAGGTCAGAGAGGTAGCCTACCTGTCCTTTCTGTACGACGATCGAACCATCACGAAGGTGGCTGTCGGGGGCGGAGAGGAAGGGGCGAGGAGATGTGTCAAAGACCTCCCGATACTCGGTTGTGGGGACTACCTGGTCTTGTCCTGCTTCATCCGTGAAGTCGAAGAGAGAAGCCCCTTGGATCGTATCGCGAGCAGGCTGCTTACGCCTGCGAGGTGTTTGGGTCTTAGTTTCTGTATGAGCCTTCTGTGAGGAGGAGCTATGCTTGGGGGTATTAGCCTTGAGTTCGGCACTCACCCGCTCTACTTCTTGGGTCCAGAGGGTATATTCTTCTGGCGCAAAGAGTAGCTCCTCCTGCTCGTGGCTTGCCTGCATGATGGGGTGATGATCGTCATCAAAGTACACGGTCTGCCCATTCATCTCTCGGGGAGCTTCCATGTCGGGTCGTCGCTCAGGCGCTTCATACTGACGAAACAGGGTGAGTGTGCCCTTGTACGAGCTCTTCAAGCTCTTCTATCTGATGGAGCTTAGTGGGAGAGAAGTAGAGATCTCGCTCAATGCGTAGCCCTTTTATCTGGACCTCTTCCATCTCATCGAGCGAGATGTTCCCGAGCTCCCATCCATAGCCCATGGTAACTGCCCCAAAGCCGATACGCTCCTTGGGGTCGTACTCCAGGAGGTAGGCGGTGTAAGCTCCAGCGGGGAAGAAGTAGCGAGCATAGGCGGTACGATCGCCGAGGAGTTCTTTCTCTGTCGTGTAGAGCCGGGGGAGGCTCTTCTCGATGGCTTTAGGCATCAGGTTAAAGGCATCGTCTCTCTCTTTGTCTTTCTTCTGAGCCTCCTTCTGGGATGACCCTACGGTCACTCCGAGAGCAAGGAGCTTCTTCTCGGCTTCTGCTTGGCGTTCTTCTTCTGTCGTTGCGACTCCTGTGTTGTAGAGCTTTCGGTCAAAGTGATGTGCTACATCTTGAGTAAGCTGTATCCGCAGGCTGTCAGCCATCTCGTCCATACCTCCATCGAATTGGTATATCCAGGCAGCTTTCCCGTAGGGATTGGTTCCCATGGTTCGCTCGGTCGCGATCGTATGCGAGCGGACCTCGTCCCATGGGCCCTCAAAAAGCGAGTTGTGGGTAAAGGCTATGGAGAAGCCATCGCCACTGGGCACGGCTGCGGTGCGTACGAAGCGCTCTTCTTCGCCTGGTGTTATCCCCTTGCCCGTTTGCTTTTGCAGGACGATGAGGTCGCTACCGACCTCGGTCCCCGCACGCTCTGAGAACATACCCGAGGGTAGGCGAATGGCCGAGATGAGTCGGCTCTGCTCCATCAGATAGCGTCGGAAGATCTCGTTGTAGGGGGAGTCAAGCAATCCCTGCGACGTGATGAACGCCAGGACGCCACCCTCTCGTAGGCTCTCCAGCCCCTTGATGAAGAAGTAATTGTGAATGGTGCGTGTTGCTTCCCGCTTGATGCTATCCTTCCCTTTGGAGTAGGCAGGAGGTCAAGACACTAGCCTTGATACTCTCCCAGTAGCGCTTGGCGATCAGAGCATCGGGAGCTTCTCGGTAGATGAGCTGCTTCAAGGTGCAGGTGGGCTTGAAGAGCTCTTGCTCGGACTTTGCCCAGTAGCGAATATCCTCGGGCTGTTCGGTGCGATTCAGTACGCATTTGAGCCCTCCGAAGCCTTGGTAGGCGCCTAGGAGGATCCGCTCTTCTTCGGTGGCTAGCCTTTGCTCTTTCTCGAGGCGAAGGATGATACGGATCGCTTGGGTATTGGCTGCAAGTACGGCTTTCTTGTTGTAAGGCATAGCTGAGTTTGTACTTCTAGGAGGTATGTTCCAGAGGTCGATCGAAAAGGTGCTAATGTCCCGCTGAAAAGAGGCTAATCTTTTGCCCAAAAGATTAGCCTCTTTTTCTCGGTCTATAAGGCGCTTTCCTGAGGATGGTTAGCGTCTTCTGTGAGGTTGGCTATTGGAGTCGAATTCAAAGCCCGTTGAGCCGTCCCCTCGGAGGGTGATGTGGGCGTTGAACTTCTTGCCCGCTTTGTTCTGAAAGCCTTTGATGAGGCCGGTCCGTCTACTGATAAGGAGCTCCTTGATGTGTGCTTCTGTGAGCTTTACCCCGCAGATCTCACGGAAGATGTGGAAGTCACACGTCTCGTTGCGGCACTTGACGATCTTGGCAAAGATGCCCACAGAGTCCTGGGCACAGAGCGGGCAGCGGTAGGAGGGATAGGCTGGAGCTTCAGCCTGCAGGGTGAGGAGTTTGTGACAGATGTCTGTGGTGTAGCTTCTGATTCGGAGAGCGAAGTCTTCGGCAGAAGCCTTCCCCGCTTCTATAGCTGAGAGGGTGAGCTCCCAGTTGGCCGTGAGTTCGGCATTGGCTAGTTCCTGATCCTTGACGAGCTGATAGACGGACAGCCCTTTCTCTGTGGGGATGAGCGTCTTCTTTTCCCGACGGATGAGTTCGCGTAGGATAAGTGCCTCGATGATGCTTGCGCGGGTAGCGGGTGTCCCGAGTCCGCACTCGGCAATCGCCTTGCGACTCTCGGCATCGGTCAGCTCCCGCCCAGCATACTCCATGGCGGAGAGTAGGGAGGCTTCGGTAAACAAAGGCTTGGGCTTGGTCTGATGTTCCGTGATCTCAGTGTGGCGAAGGGGTAAGTGCTCCCCTTCGGTCAGCATGGGGAGTTGTTCGAGGAGCTCTTCCTCGTCGTCTGTCGCCTCTGCTTTGTCCTTTCCTCCGTCTTGCGAATAAGCTCTCCAGCCCAGCGACAGTCTATGTGTAGCCCACCAACTGTAGCGGTAGGTCCCGTCGCTCAGCTCCGCCTGCATACGTTCTTCTTCGCTGTTGGGAGCAAAGGCTTCGATAAATCGGCTGAGGATCATCTGATAGAGCATTGTCTCTTCTGGAGATAGTCCCTCGGGGGACTCACCTGTTGGGAGGAGTGCATGATGGTCGGTCACCCGATGATGATGGAGTAGGGTGGGGATCGTCTCGAAGACATCTTCGCTGATGTAGCGACTCCCGGTGCGGGGGTAGCTTATGATCTTCTTTTCATAAAGAGCTTGGGCTAGCGAGAGGGTCTTGTCGGCCGAGAAGCCGTGCTTGCGGTTGGCGTCTTTCTGAAGTGTGGTGAGGTCAAAGAGGAGAGGAGGTGGGGTCTCGGTGCACTTTTTCTCGACCGATAGGATCTTCAGATGGGGCTGACCACTTAGTATTTTTAGGACGCTTTGGGCAAGGTCCTTGTCCTCAAAGCGCTCTTGACAAAGCGCCTTGAGGAGGATGCCGTCTTGCTCAATTGTGGCATGGAGTCTCCAATAGGGGCGGGATGAAAAGCCTTGATGCTCTAAGAAGCGACGACATACTAGGGCGAGTGTCGGGGTCTGTACACGCCCCAGCGAATAGGCTCCACGGCGAGCTATCGAGAGTGCTCGGCTGGCATTGATGCCGACGAGCCAGTCTGCCTCGCTACGAGCTTTGCCTGCTAGGTAGAGTGCATCATACTGCTCCCCAGGTTTGAGCTTGGCTAGTCCCTCCCGAATTGCCTTGTCGGTGAGGGATGAGATCCATAGCCGTTGGAAGGGCTTTTGGCAGGCGAGGTAGGTGTAGATGTAGCGGAAGATGAGCTCTCCTTCTCTTCCTGCATCGGTAGCGACGATGATCTGCTCGGCACGCTCGAAGCAGGATCGGATCACCTTCAGCTGTTTGAGGGCTGTCGGGTCGTCTTCGAAGGATTTCTCTTTGCGGATTTGTCGAACGATGAGCTGAAAGGGCTGAGGGAGGATGGGGAGTTCGTCGGCCTTGTATGTCCCGAGTCCGTAGTGCTCGGGCAGGGCTAGGGTGATGAGATGACCGAATGCCCAAGTGACGAGGTAGTCCTTGCCTTCGATGAAGCCGTCTTGCTGGTGTGCAGCCCCTACGATGCGCGCAATGTCACGAGCTACAGAGGGCTTTTCTGCGATGATACAGGTCGTCATGGTCTTGTGTCTTTGGCTTAAAGCTTATGTCCACGGCGAGCCTTACGCTCTTGCTTCTGCTTCTGATCGGCTGTGGGCTCTGTTTGCTCAGACTTGAGGGGCTCTTTGAGGTGCTTGGTCGCTTCGTTGGTTTTGCCTTCGTTGTTCACTGCTACCTGGGTCTTATGTCCTTCGGCCACGGCTTCGACTTCCTGCTTCCCTTGCTTCTTCTCGGGGTTGTACTTGAAGAAGCGGGGGCGGTTCTGTTCCTTATCCATACGGACGTAGGCGTTGAAGAGCTTGCCCTCCTTGTCGACCATGTTCTTGAGGTAGAGGGTGCGTCCCGAGTCAAGAGCCTCGCGCTGCTTCTCGGTCAACTCAAGCCCACAGAGTTTACGGGGAGCGCCCTGGTTTTGCCCTTGGTAGAGAGACTGCTCCTGACGCTCCCGGAGACTCTTGCTGTCGCCGAAGATGAACTCGATGCCCTTCTTATCGGCATTGACTTGAAGCGTAGCGTCGAAGGGCTTGCCGTTCTTGGAGGTCATGCCCTCTACTTTGACCGCCTTCCCCTCTACGAGATCCTTGTACTGCTGATCAGAGAGCGTCACCCCTTTGATCTCCTTGGGGATGGATACTCGGTCAGCGCGTAAGGCAAGGAGCTCGTTGGTCTGTGGGTCAATGGATACGTAGGCGTCGAAGAGCTCTCCCTGCTTGGTGACGACTTCGATGGTCTTGCCTAGGTTGCCCGTCTTGAGGAGCTGTGCCTTATCCTCGGGGCTGAACTTATAGCCCATGTAGGGGAAGTCCAGCTGGGGTTCCTTGCGCATGGCATGAACGGCAAGACCGATGTTGCCATCATCGTCGGTGCGGAACGCTAGGCGTGCCTCGGTGTAGATCGAGCTGTTGCCGTAGGGTACTGCGATGGGGAGGAGGTCACTCTTCTGCCAGGAGAGCATCTTTTCGAGCGCTCCACTGGCTTCGAGCTTCTCGCGACTGAGGCCTAGGTCTTCAAGCATACGCCAGTCGATCTGTTCGGGATCAATGGCAGTGGTGCGCTTCTGCATGGGAAGGAAGTCCTCAAAGGACACTTGCTGTGATTTGATGAGCTCTTCGGAGGCAGGATGGTGCCGATTCTGCAAGGAGGAGCGAAGGCTCTCTACGCCTTGCTCGACGTTGCTTGCAAGGACCTTGTAGAGTCCGAAGCGAGTCGGGTCGTTGAACTGCTTGAGGAAGTTCTTCATGAAGTTCTTCAGCAGCCCGTCTTGGTTGTTGAACTTGAGGAAGCTACTCTGATTGGTGGCCTCGGCGGAGGTCGTCTTGAGCTCTCCCTCTTCGTTGATGTCCGAGATGATGGAGAGTTTGCCTACCTCGGATGCATTCTGGACCTCTGTGCGGTCCTCTAGGACTAGTACGTAGTCCTCCATGTGATTGTTGTCCATAATGATGCCAAATGTCTGATATAAAGTTAAATTCGTGTTGTGCAACGTAAGTAGCGAATTCTAATTGTTGTTTGTTTTAGGCTGTATTAATGAGTCTGCAGATTTGTTCAAAAAAGGAGAGGTCTAGAGGTGCTAGGGGGATTAAGTTCTCTTTGGAGAGGTGTTTAATTCTACTAATTTTCTTCTGCCTACTCTGTCTACCTAGCGAGGTATATGCTCAAACTTCTCAGAATACTCAACGGCAACTTGAGGCTGTAGAACGAACTTTTGCCGATCTAGCTCAGCGCAATGCCTATGTTGAGAGCTTAGATTATAATGACTTGCCTATGGCACATTTGCCCATAGGAATGAAGCGAACGGTTAGCGGTATGGAAGTTACCATTGCCGTTAATCGTTTTGCATTGGGGCCAGCCCATAGTGAACTTGCCGTTTATGCAAAAGCCATTATTCCACAGGGAAGTGATGGTCGTAGGTTAGTCCTCTTCTTTGGCGCAGAGGGTGTCAAGGGTACTCATTCAGGAGGCTTGGCTGATGAAGTCAAGTTATCACTTCTCCGAGATATAGAGATCCCGTTCAATGGAGGTAATACATCCCTTGTTCTTAAGGGCGGATTCAATCGCACTCGAGGCATCTCTGAGAGCAATACTTACATGACCATCAATTGTGATGGCTTTAAAAACTTAGCTTTAGATGCAGAGGTACATTTTCCAACCTCTCTGATATCATCAGCGATAAATGGTGAACAAGTAGTTGGTCGTTTCAGCACAGTCATAGAAAGCTGGGACGACTTACTTGTATCGATGAGCCTACCTTCTTTTGAAATAAAGGGACTTAGGGGCTATGTTTTTGATGCTAACGATGTGGTCTTTGACTTCAGTAGCGTGCGCAACTCTAAAGATATAGACTTCCCCAAGGAATATGAACAAGGTTTTCTACCAGATGAACGTACACTATGGCGGGGGGTATACGCTAAGAGTGTTTCCGTGACTCTACCTAAAGCTTTTTCTAATGCACGTTTCTCTGCCGAGAATCTATTAATTGATGATAATGGCATTACAGGGATATTTGCTGCGGATAATGTTCTGCAACTGGATAAAGGGAGTGCCAGCGGATGGAAATTCTCTGTGGATCGCTTTGAGTTGCAACTTGTAGCCAGCGAGCTAGTGTCTTCGGAGCTTAAAGGCCGCCTAGGCTTGCCTTTCAAAGGGGAAACAACAACCTTAGCCTATGAGGGTTTTATGCAAATGAACGACCGTTATACATTGGTTGTTCGGCCAGACTCTAGTTTGAACTTCTCAATCTTTAATGCTGAGGCTCAGTTAGATCCCAGCTCTTATGTTAAGCTAGATTTAATAGACGACAAATTTGTCCCAGAGGCTGTTTTGCATGGTCGGATGGCTCTTGGCAAGACCGAAGGACTTGATGATCTCAAGGGCTCTGAGTCCGTTAAATTAGCGAGTTTAAAATTTCGTAACCTTCGTTTAACTACCAAAGCACCTTATATTAGCGTTGAGGCTTTGGGATACGAAGGTGAGGCAAAGCTGGGAGATTTTCCTCTCTCCATACATCAGTTAGAACTCGGAGCTAATGAACGAGGTGCTCATTTGACACTAGGGGCTGGGCTCAGCCTAGGGAAAAATCTCTTTTCAGGAAAGACAACCATTACACTACGAGCGGCTTATCACGATAATGTCTGGTATTATGAGGGTATGGACGTCAGTGAGATTGCCCTTGATGCTAAAATTGCGGGCAAGATTGGTCTGGTAGGTAAGCTTAATTGGCATCGCGACGATACAATTTATGGGAATGGCTTTACTGGGGATCTTCTCTTATCGCTGGGTTTAGGCAAGACTAATCATGTTTCGTGGAAAGTCCGCGCAGGCTTTGGTCGTAAAGACAGCAATAGTTATTGGTATGCCGATGGCCTAGGGACTTTCCCTCAAGGTATACCGCTTGTTGCTCCTATGACCCTCAATGGTATTGGGGGAGCTCTTACTTATGGTGTGCGAGCTGAAGGGCAAAGTGCCGAGGGTGGCAAATTCCGAAGTGCTCAGTACGTGCCTGATGAGAGTAAGGGACTCGGATTCAAGGCATCTACATTATTTGAAATCAGCAAAACGGCACAAGGTGAGGCTGCCCTAGAGATAATTTTTTCTCGTTCTGGAGGCTTAAGTATGGTCGGTTTCTATGGCTATGCCCAATTCCCTAAAGATCTTAGGGGCGAAGTGTCCGCAGAAGAGAGGATAGAGCAACAACATCGTTTTATTCCGAGCAACTTAGGAGAACAGCTGAAGCAGGGTGGTGACTTTGAGAACATTCTAGGGGCTTTAAGTATAAAGAAACTACCAGAAGCACTTAAGGGGGCTAATATTTCAGGTTCTATTTTTATGCAGTTGGATCTGGACAATAGTAGCCTACACGCCGTGAGCCAAGTCTATGTGTCAAGTCCAGCTGGTGTAATCGCAGGCACTGGTCCTGATGGACTTGCCGGAAGGGGTGTACTGCATATTGATCCTAAGGAGTGGTACTTACATCTAGGGACTCCTGCGACTCCTATTGGTTTGAAGTTAAATGTTGGTAGCATTCTCGCTGTTAAGAGTGATGCTTACCTAATGGCAGGAAGCCGTATTCCGGGTATGCCTACTCCTCCGCAAGAAGTAGCTAATCTTATAGGACAAGATATTAGCCGTCTGAGCCTAGGGCGTAATTTAGACGCTCTAAGTACAGGTAAAGGCTTCGCTTTTGGCTCTAAACTGGGAGTGCGTACTGGTGACCTTCAGTTTGCTATCATGTATGCCAACTTTAATGCAGGCTTAGGTTTTGATGTGATGCTCAAGGATTATGGTCAGGCACAATGTCGAGGCCGCTCTGGGACAATCGGTCTGAATGGCTGGTACGCTCAAGGGCAGGCTTATGCCTATCTGCAAGGCGAGTTGGGTGTAAAAATTAAGTTGTGGTTTGTGCGTGTGCGTGTCCCTGTCATTAGGGGAGGTGCGGCCGCCTTGCTACAAGCAGGCCTACCCGATCCAACCTTCTTCAAGGGATACCTTGGCGTAAATCTTAATGTGCTTGGGCTTGTGAAGGGACATGCTCGCTTTAAGCTAAGTATCGGCGAAGAGTGTGAAGTCGTCAATCCAGGCTCATCTCCCGTAGATGAACCAATGATCAACGATCTTTCGCCAGTTATCGGGGAGCGAGAAGTAAGCGTCTTTGCTGTACCTCAAGCAACCTTCAATGTTGCAATGGGTAAAACCTTTGAGGCCTCAGACGAGCGTGGTGTAAATAAGATCTATCGTATTAGTCTCAAAAGTTTTGACCTTAAGGACAAGGAAGGCAAGAGCATTGCTGCTCAACTTGTGTGGGGTGATGATAAGACTAAGCTCAGCTTGCAGGCTAAAGAAGTCCTTCCGCCAAATACAGAGCTTACGGCAAGTGTTCGTGTTGGCTTTGAAGAGTTTATAAATGGTTCTTGGCATCAAGTTGTGACTTCGGGTAAACCAGCAATAGAAGAGAAGACACATACTTTCACTACGGGTGGGGCTCCCAGTGAAATCCCTCTTGCCAATGTCGTTTATGCTTACCCAGTTGTAGGCCAGTCATACTTCCTCCCCAAGGAAAGTAACAAGGGCTATGTGCAGCTCAAGATGGGACAAAAGTACCTCTTTGAGAAGGGCTTTGACTACAAGATGAGCTTCCTTGACGAAGAGGGTGGACGAGTGTCCACGGACTTCAACTACAACGAGAGTGAGAATAGACTAGAGTTTATTATTCCCAGCCTGAGAAAGAAAACTCCCTACACACTGAGCCTAGCTTACACCGCACAAGTTCAGGAGGGGCAAGAAAGTCCTAAGAACAACTCTACTACTCATCTTGATAGCGAAGACTTAAGTGTGCGTATTGGAGGTGATAGGGCTGAGCGCCTTGTGGCTAGCAACCTAGAGAAAGCTATCCTCAGCTATGATTTCAGTACAAGTCAGCACAGTACCTTCAAGGAAAAGATGGATGCCCTCAAGATTAAAGATGGCTTTGCTGTTTATGATGAAGCCTCAGCTTATCCTCTTGAACTGGATGTCCGAGCTGATGAGGCTTTTGATGAGGCTGAAGTATTAGGGGTGGAGAAAACACAAGGGAGAGCCCTTGTTCAACTCAAAGCAACGCTAGAAGAGGATTATTTTGCGAAGACCGTCTACCCCTTAGTTTATGAGGGCTATCCCTTTGCTGGTCTTGAGTTAACTTATCGTAGTGAGCAACCCTATGGTGTACCACCCTATTATGCCTTTGCTCCAAGTCCATACTTCTTGTCTAAATTGAGTGACGGGACTCTCAATAAGCAAGCTTATCGATTCCCCTTCACTTTCTTAGCTTCGCATGTTGTCTTTGCTGACTTCAGCGACCTACAGGGGCTTGTGGTCAATAACCGAGAGCTAGTGGGGCGTAGTATTTATGAGCGCTTCGCCCTTGGAACTTTACCCGTACTCAGACATGGCAAGTATAAGGCTCTCGTGAGCTATGTCTTACCTGACGGTACCGTAAGCTCAACGATGCCTATCCTTTACAATAACAATCTCAAGTTTAACACAGAGCGATGAAACAAGCAAGATGGGGTATGAGGCTCCTTACCCTTGGGATATGTTTGTTCCTGTCGGCTATGCTCAAGGCACAAACGAAGTCACAGGGAAGCATTAAGGTAAGGACTGAAGTCCATAGTAATAAAGTGTTATTGCGATGGATTGCCAGTGATGCCAAAACTTGGGAAAGCTTGAACAAGCATGGGGTTCGCTTAGAGCGTCTAACTATCGCACGTAACGGACAAATACTACCAACCCCTGAGGTCCACATCTTAGGTGCTGAGCTCAAGCCAAGAGAGAGCGATGAACTCAAGACTATAGCCACACAATATCCTATGGGCTTAGTGATGGCACAAGCTGTCTTTGGGGAGGACTTTGAGGTGGGTCTCGGAGATAACCCCATGGCCAAGGCTATAGCTCTTGATGAGCAAAGAGAGCAGCGTTATCTCTTCTCGGCTTATGCAGCCGACCTATGCTTCCCTGTTGCCAAGGCTATGGGATGGGGTTGGGAGGATACAACGGTGAAGCCTGGAGAGCGATACCTGTATAGGGTCATCTCACTCAGTACAGACAAGAAGAATCCAATCAAGGCCGGGCTAAACTTCGTGATCATGGGGCAGAATACCCAGCTAGTCAAGCCTCAAGCCCTTTCTGTTCGCTTCGGGGATGCATCGGCTCAACTCTCTTGGGACTACAATGGATTAGTACACCTATATAATAGCTACATCGTTGAGAGGAGTGAGGATGGACATACCTTTACTCCTATTACCCAAGAACCTATTACTCGTATGTCCAAAGGGGAAAAGAGCGCACATGCTCCGATTACCTATACGGATAGCATTGCTAACCTACAGACCTATTACTATCGTGTAGCTGGGATTACTCCTTTTGGTACTAAGAGCGCATATAGCATAGTTGTTTCAGGAGCTGGATATCCAAGTCTTAAGACGATACCTATGATTAGCTCTGCCTCTTTTAATGAGAAGGGTGGGGCGCAGATGAGTTGGACATTCTCCCCAGAGGAAGAAGACCTCTTGGAGAGCTTCAGTATCTTACACTCGACCAATGATAAGAAGTATGTTCCCTTGAAACAGGGGCTAGCTCCTTCCGTAAGGAGCTATACGATAGATATTCCTAAAGCGAAATATGTCTACTATAAGATAGAAGCTAAGCCTAAGAGAGGGGTATCAAGAGAATCTTTACCCATCCTTCTGCAGCCGATTGATAGTATTCCCCCGAGCAAGCCAACTGGACTAAGAGCTCAAGTAGATAGTCTAGGTAAGGTCCGTCTACAATGGAGTGCTAATAAAGAGGCAGACATATTGGGGTATCGCCTATACCGAGGAGAGAATAAGGGTGAAGAGTTAATCCCTATTACAGATGTAGCCATACGAGATACTCTATATCAGGACAGCGTCAGTCTGCAATCTCTTAATAGTAAGGTGTACTATGCCCTGACAGCTCTTGATCATCGCTACAATCAATCTGAGCAATCAGAGCTTGTTGAGGCATTAAAACCTAATGTACTTGCACCCACGGCACCAAGTATTACTCGTATAGAGCATGATAAGGAGCATACTGTGCTTCACTGGGAAGCCGCAGATGACCCATATCTTACAGGCTTCATCATCTTTAGAAAGGAGTCAGGAAGTAATACCCTGCACCAAGTTGCGAAGATTGATGATAAGACCCAGAGAACTTATCGTATCAAAGACGAACCAGGGAAGAGCTACATCTATCAGATGCAAGCCTACTCTAGTAAGAGGCTTCTCTCTGTGCTGTCTCAAGAAGTCGCTATCGGAGCTCAGATAAGTGAAAAAGCCTTGGTAGATAGCCATCTTAGCCTCAGTACCCTGCCAGAAGGAGTAATAGCTATTAAGTGGAAGACACAAGCTCCAGCACTCATAAGTGTAGCTCTCTATAAGACAGATGAGCAAGGACGCTTATACCTCTATCGTGATAGCCTACCTGCTGAGGGAGAAGTCGTAGACAGTGAAACCCAACAGGGAAAGAGCAATACTTATACCCTTGTAGTCAAGCATAAGGGCAGCAAGCCGCAAACGATTAAGAGAAGCTTAAGTTTATGAAGAAATATCTACTACTTCTATCCTTGCTATTAGTAAGCGCATACAGCGCAGTATATGCTCAGAACTATGTTCTTGAGTATGATGTTGAGTTTTTTCTTAATAGTGGGAGTCGAAGATTTTATAATAGGCTCTACTATAAAACGTCTGGTAGCCAAGAGAGAAAAGAGGTTCAAGCTTTCAAAATGTATAGAGAGCGGAGAGAGCACTTCCGAATAGAGGGTAAAACCTTGATATCAGCCTCTGAGGGGCCTATCGTTCACATGTGGGATGAGTCATCGAGGCAGCTGAAACTTGCATTTTGGTTTGGTGATGGAGAACATAATGAAGATTTCTTTATCGGAGATGGTACTCAAACGGAATTTTCTAGAACAAACCTAGACTGGGGCAGTTTGGATACTTACTACTCCAGAGTGGTTACGCACAAGTTTATGCTGTATCCGGAGCTTTTATTTGACGCAGTACAGCCTCAGCTCTTGCCACTTAAAGACCGCGTAATACTAAAAAATCAAGCAGGCTTCCCCCGCTCTGTTTACAGATGGCAGTATTCTCTTGATGCGGGGGCTTCATGGATAGATATACCTGCTTCATTGATAGATTCATCTCCTCTTGGTAGCTTGAGTATAGAGGGGAAAGACTTAATGACTGAGGCTGAATATCTAGAGTTGGTTCGGCAAGGAAAGAATATCCAGTTTAGGATAGATAACCCTGTTAAACCAAGCTCTACTATAACGCTACGTACCTCTATCTCGACACCTCATATTTTATCTTCAGAAATATCTTTAGAGCGTTGTAATAACTCGGGGGATGCGTCTGTGAAATTTCAGTTTGACAGGGCCCTATACCCCGCTGAAATATTGCATGGCTTTGTACTTAATTCGGCTGGACAAACCATTAAAAGTATCTCTGATGTACGACTTAATGCCGATCGTACAGCTACCATTGAGGGACTTCCTTCCGGTACATATATCTTTAGATTCCAATCTTCATTTTATGAATATGGAGGCTACTCAGGGGGACAAGGACATAAATTAGACCTTACCATCCCCGGGCGACCTGCCATCACACACTCGTTTACCAAGAAGGATGTGAGTTGCTTCGCTGGCACTGATGGTGCCATCACACTCACGGCCTCGGGCGGAACAGGGCGCTTCAAGGCACATCTGCTTGACGCCTCTGGGGTAGAGATCCGCACCCAAGAGTTTAGCTCAACAACTACTCTCTCTCGCCTTCCAGCAGGGCAATATACCCTCAAGGTTTATGATAGCAATGATTGCTTCGCCAAAGACGGTGGAGGCAATGAGCTCATACACCGCGTCACACTGGCTGAGCCCTCCGAAGCTGTGTCTGTTTTGGAGGAAGCTGTTGTAAGTCCCTTAGCTTATAACTCTTCTGATGGCTCCATCAGTTTTAGAGCCTCAGGGGGAACTCCACTCGCTAACGGCTACCAGGTTCGTATCATACGTCTGTCGGATGGCCGCAGTTTTACCCCTACTTCTGTACGCCCCGATGGGGGAGCCTATATCTACACTCTATCTAATATATCTAGAGGAGAATATCAGGTCATTGTAGAGGATGCCCGCTTTGATGCTCTCGTCCCCGAGGATAAGAATGCCCCTTGTGGTTGTCGAGCAAAGCTTGATATAACGCTCAATGCTCCTCCTCCCCTAGATGTTGAGGTTAAGGAAAGTCGCTTCGTTAGCTGTCACGGAGATAGTAACGGAGAGATAACAGCACATGCTAAGGGTGGCAAGCCCCATATAGCGAGCCGTCTGCCCTACACCTACACTTGGTATAAGCTAACCAATGGTTCTAACGAAGAGCTAAGTCAACAAACAGATAGTATCGCTCGTGGTCTTAGTGCAGGACAATATCAAGTGAAGATTACAGATGCTAATAACATCAGTGTATTATCTACCATATTTACATTAGTTCAGCCCGAGGCTCTAAGCCTCAAGTTTAAGGTCATCAGCCCTAATTGTAGTGGAGGAGAAGGCTCTATCGAAGCGCTTGTCACGGGGGGTACTGCTCCATACTCATATGAATGGAACAAGGAGGGGGAAACCAACTCAAGTCTTCGAGTTAACGAAATAGGTACCTACTTCCTCCGTGTTACAGATAGTAGAGGCTGTACTATTGATGCTACAGCAGAGGTTTCTTCACCTGACGCCCTTGTTGTGCGACCAGAATTAGTCCACCCCAGTTGCTTTGGAGCTTCTAATGGTAGCATCAAACTCAATATCAGTGGAGGTACGAGTCCCTATACGATACGTTGGGAGGATAGTCCTAGTCTTACTACTCGTCAGCGAGATAAACTCCAGGCTGGAGAATATGTAGCTCTGATATCTGATGCTGCTGGATGTACGCTACGCTATCGCTTGAGCTTGACACAGCCAGACGAACTCAAAGTAAGCCTCTCCGAAGCCTTTACTCTCTGTAAAGATCAAAGTCGTAATCTACGAGCTACATCCAATCAAGAGAATGTAAGCTACTCATGGTTGCGTAATGGTCAGCCTCTCAGCGAAACTGGTAAAGAGCTTAGCGTTAGCCGTGCCGGCACTTATCGTGTCATCGTGACCAATGAGGGCGGTTGCACAGCCTCCGCTGAGGTTATAATCCGTGAGAGTCAGACCGAACTACCCATTGATATTACAGCTCCAAGCTCTGTAGACCTAGGAGCAGAGATCCATGTAGTTAATATCAGTCAAATCAAGGCGGATCGACTAAAATGGCACCTGCCTGTCGGGGCAGTTGTCAAGAGTCAGAGTGACGAGAGGCTTATCTTCACAATGAGCTCTGCTGGTATATACACAGTAGCACTTGAGGGCTATCTTGGAGACTGCTCTACACTTGTTAGCCAGCGTATCGAGGTACTACCTGCTGGGAGTGTGACTCTTCCCGATGATAAGATTGGAGCCATGATCAAACAGTTTCTTGTGACACCTAATCCAACGACAGGAGAATTTAAGGTCTTTATTGAGCTCCGAGAGCCTCAAGACTTTACACTACGCCTCCTATCTCCGACCATGGTAGAGATGGATAAGAAGGCTCTAAAGAAAGTGCAAGTGCAAACTTTTGAGTACGAGCTGCGAGGAAATACCTCTGGAGTCTATACCGTAGAGCTTCGTGTCGGGGAAGAGAGGTCTTTGCTCAAGGTGACAAAACAAGGCAACTAATTTATTTAGATTATAATCGTGATAGCGATGTGGAGATCTAAGCACACGGGCTTTGCTCGGACCATACTCTATAAAGTCTTACTCTTCTCTCTTCTCCTTTGTGGAGGAGGGAAGGAGTTGTGTGCTCAGTTCTACCCCATCCATGCTGTGGTCCAGTGGCCCTCTCCGCAGAGTCCGCACTTAGTGGACTATTATTCGGGCAGTCGTGATCGCCTTATCATCACGCTGCATAACCGGGATCTTCAGCAGCCGTTACTTCTGGCTCGCTTGCGTTTGCAGATCAAGAGTAATGGCTTCCTTGCCCAGACCCGTGAGGAGCTGTCGTATCCTCAGCTGGAGCTTATGGCGGGTGTACCAACGCGTCTGACGGCAACAGACTTGATGCCTTACCTTCGTCCGGAGAGCCTGATTATCAATGGTCGTCTGCGTAATGGTCAGTTCCCGACGGGCTTTACAGAGATTTCTGTACAGGTGGTCGACTACTATAGCCAGCAAGTCCTCTCGTCTTGGCATACGGCTCGCGCTTATCTGGACAGTAAGCAGCCGCCTATGCTGAACCTCCCGCAGCGTGATGAGCAAGTGGCCTATCGTGATCCGCTCTTCATCCGCTTCCAGTGGTATCCTCGTCATCAAGGGTTGGCAGGGACGGAGTATGAGTTTGTCCTCAAGGAGCTCCCCGATAATGGCGCTGCTCCTCAGGCCGCCTTCGCCTATGGCAACGAGATCTACCGCACGCGGACTCGTCATACGACGCTCAACTATACTCACCTAGAGCCGATTCTCTTGCCCAATCGGCGCTACGCCTGGCAGGTGCAGGCTATTGCTCGTGATGGTGTAGATGAGCTAGGTCTGTTTGAGCATGGAGGCTTCAGCGAAATATACTGGTTCACGCTCAACGAGAACTGCCCCGTTCCCACGGGGCTGAAGGCAGATCCCCGCTATGCTAAGGTAGACTTCTCGTGGAATAGAGTCGTCGGTGCTACGGGCTATATGCTAGCCTGTCGCCCGAAGACGAGCAAGGATATCTACGAATGGAGCGAGGTGCAGTCCTACAGCGAGCGAATGACGCTTGCCCAGCTGAAGCCCGGCTGGACCTACGAATGGCGTGTGGGCACGCTCTGCACGGGCGATAAGCCGATCTACTCGGCTATTCAAGAGGTAACGCTGCCTAAGAGTAACGTAGACCTTCTGCGCGACTGTGGTAAGGAGCCACCGCGCCCCAACCTCAGTCCCGATCCCGCCTTAGATATTCAAGTGGGGGATACGGTGACCATTGGTGGCGACTATCCGATGGTGATTACCCAGCTCCAGGGCCTTGGTGATGGCTGGTACTCCGGTCGTGGCACGACACGACTCAGCTCTATCATCGAGCTTCCGCGAGTGGCCCTTCGCTTTGATCGCCTTCGTATCAATATCGAGAAGTGTCAGATCGATGGGCTTGTCGAGGCTATCTACGCAGATCAGCCTGGCGGTATTGCCGATCTCGACAAGATCGATGATGGGGGTAAGAGAGTCCAGCCAAGTAAGCTACGCATCAGAGAGCGTAAGGTAGACTTCGCCCTCGGGGAGATGCCCGAGATGAGCTACGACCCCGAGACCGGAGAGCTGGAGGTGACCGATGCTGAGGGCAAGCCACAGCGTATTAAGCTCGACCTTCCCGAGGGAGGGGCGTCGGCTTCGGCCTTCCCAATGATCATCACCGACAGTAAGGGCGATAGCTATCAGCTTAGTCCCGATGAGTCGTCAGAGGTGAGTAGCAGTGGTGCATCATCAAGTACCTCATCAACGGAAGGACGTGTAGGCACGAAGCAAGGCCTCAAGGTAGAGCGTGTAGAGCGGATCGGCTCTTTTGATGCGAGCCGCTTAGCTCATGGTATAGGCCCGGTTCGCTTTGAGCCATCAGCACAGGCACGCTATGCCTTTGACAGTGGCACTGAGTCCTGGTACCAGGGCTCCGTCAAGCTGGACGAATACTACAAGCCTTTTGCTAAGGATTATATCGCTCCCTGGAAGCTCATCCCTACGGGTGAGCAAGATGTCGTCGCGGCACGCTACGAAGGAAAGAAGACGATTGACCTGAGCCGTGTTCGCTTTGCTACGTCTCCCAATAGTCCTGCACTGCCAGCAGAGCTCCACGAAGAGAGCAAGACCTGGAGTCTCAAGCTGCCGGGGACGGATGCCCAGAGTAGCTATGATGTCTATGCGATCTATGAGGGGCAGGTCATCGGTAAGCTCCGTGTCGTAAGCTATCCGAAGCAGCGTCATAAGCTTGGGGACTATAGCTGGGATCGTGACGGCGACGGTAAGCTCAGTGTGGTGGGTAAGAGCTTCTTCGGTCGAGTGCGCGAGGTAAAGGAGAGTGCGGAGATGGAGTACCTGAAGAAGGCTTATACGCAGCTCGCCGGTACGCTTGATGGCGTCTACCTCTTCGTTGTGGACGCGGCAGGAGGCTTGGAGGCTCAGCCGAAGGACTTGCTGGGTGAGATGCCCCGTCGTAGCCGCTTCGGGTACATCTTCTCGGGGAATAGCCCGAATGGAGATGTGTCTGCCTTAAGCCATACCATTGCCCACGAGCTGGGGCACGGGCTCTTCACGCTACAGCACACCTTCGATGACGAGTACGGGGGGGCGGAGAGTCAGAATCAGACACGCAATCTGATGGACTACACCACGGGCAAGGAGCTTGCAGCCTTCCAGTGGAATGTCCTAGCGAATCCAGCCGTCTTCACTGCAGCAGATAATAAGAGTCAAGGGGATTTAGTAAGAAGAAAGAAGGCTCTCGTAAACGCTAAAAATGGAGGGATTACACCTGATGGCAAGGTTATTCTCTCTGTCAAGGCTACGAATAGTGACCATATCGCTACTCTAACCATAATTCCAGGGAGCTACTACGTCCATGGAATAACACTATTCTCAAGAGAAGGCACCCCCACTAAGAGCTATTCTTGGGATGAAGAGAAGAAGACCTATGTCTCAGGCGGTGAGTTGATAGAAGATGCACCAGATCTTGAATTGACGTATAATTCGAGATCGCATAAGGTTACTGCCAGACTGTATCGTGTGGCCTCAGGGGATGAGTGCTTCTACCAGTACCATGATGTCACGTATGACCCTGCCAATCCCTCATCCCTCAAGATCCCTGAGCGGGACTGGAAAACAGATTACCTATGGTCTGCTTCTGAGTCTTGTAAGGCTGAGTTCCTTCGCACCGTCCTCGCTAATGATAGACTATCCTATGATGAGGAGCAGATAAAACGAGATATCCTGAAGCTCAGCCAGCTGTCAGAGAAGACGAGTTATGAGGATTTGCTCCGCACGCTTGAGTCTTGCCATATCCGCTCACTTAAGCGTCAGAGTTATGAATGGCTGATCCGTACCTTTAAGCGAATCGCCCAAAAGGAAACGCTAAAGGAGCGCGAGGAGTTAGCTCTTCTGCGTCTGATGCAATCGATGGATGGTAAGGACTATTCTCGATTCTATCGCGATTTAGAAGCAGATCAGAATGCGCTCCTTCGGCATCTTGTATCTGAGATAGATGATGTCTCGCTCTACTTCTGGACCGACAAGGACAACTACACCAACTTCATCGGAGCTCTGGTGTGGATGTTCAATGCCGATGGCGGCAAAAGCATCAAGGGAAGATTCCCTGAAGCTCCAGACGATTATGCTCGAATCGTTCTCAACTTAACTCCCGTTAAGTATGGCTCTGTCCAATTAATGGGAGGAGGTGATGCCTCCTTCACCGAGAAGTATAACCAAGGTGAGTACATCAGCTCGACCGGGGAGGTAAAGCTGTTGGATGTATATAAGACCTATACCACTACAAGGAACTCACTTCATTCACGAGAGCATAGAGAAGAGTTGGGGATTGTCTCTCCTCTTACTCCTATTATCATCGTCCCCGATACAGATAATCTCCCGCTGATCGAGACCGCCTTGGGTGGCAACGCTCTGTCGGATCAGATGCATGTTGTCCCCGCGATCTTCATGAAGTATCGCGCAGACAAGATCCGTAATGACAATATCGCGAAGGGAGTTGTCACGGCCTTTGATGTCGCGACGATCGCCTTCAGTGGCGGTACGGCATTAGCTACGAAAGTACACTGGATCCGCCGTGCCTGGGCCTTAGCTGAAGTTGTGGGCGCTGTGGGGAATATCGCAGTGAATGCGCAGGTGATCACTGACCCAGAGCTGAAGCGCGCTGTAGATATCTACAATACAGCGATGGGGGTCATGGGCATCAAGAATGCGGGGCAGGCGGGATATAAGTTCGTTAAGAATCTGCCCAGGCAGAGTAAGACGTTGCTTCAAGAGAACAAGGCTCTTAGAGGCCTCCTTGCCTCTAAATATTCGGAATGGAAGCGTATCGTTTCCCCGAAAATCAAAGGCTTGTCTCCAACTGAAAAGCAACTTCTCTCTCAGCAGGAGGAGGTGTTTAAGGCCCTCACATCGTCTGATCCAGAGAGGAAGCCCATAAAGATCGCCGCGGGTGGGGAGGCGGTTGATCCCAGCATCAAGGCTGGCTCTAAGGAAGGGCTGGAGCAACTCAAGCATCGCTCTCGTGAGGTTGTATCGAATCATCCTGAGTTTAAGACCCTCAATGCTGGCGTCCAAAAGGAAGTTCTCCGTCAGCTTGATGTGGCAGAAGAGGCATTACAGCAGGAGTTGGTCACTCATCCAGAGCTTGTCGATGAGTGGTTGAGTATAGCTGCCAAGGATAAAAAAAGGCAGTCGATATGGATCAAGCAACTCCTTGATGGTATAAGGTTTAACAAGGAGCGGGCACCCTTCTATCGCTTTAATGAGGTGTATCTAGAGTCCCCCAAGGCGAGGACGGGAGCTACTGGAAAATCCTCTGCCAAGTATAAGTATGTGCGGTTAGATTCATATAGCCCGAGAACGGGAGAAATAGTCTCTCGCAAGTATACCCAGCTTAGTGAAATCTTAGAAAAGACAGCGATCGGCTACCTGAAAGAGCTGTCAGAAAAATACTCGCCAGGGTCGGTGATCGCAGATGTTCCCTCTAATAGAGTGGGAGCTAATGCTGGGATCTTTGAAGAGAATGGGGGGAAAACCCTTCGTGGTCAGATGATCCTTGAGGTGCCGGTGCAGGAGAATCCAGTACCCGAGAAGGTATTAGATTATGCGAATAAGCACTATATTAAGATTAGAGATATTAAAGGAAAAAACTATAATTAATCATGAAAGTAATATTCAATAGGACTTGGGTTGGTAATTACATAGGTACAGAAGAAACGACCCTATGCCAGCTAGACAGCTACAACAAGACGCGTTATTCGCGTCGTAAGAAGCAGGAGGGTCTGCTGGAGCTGGCTTCGCGCGAAGCCCACGAGAGGCAGACGGTTTACTTCGCCACGATCCTCAACGATGATGGTAGCCCCTACTGCGCGATGGAGTCCAACGTCGGATACTTCGGACTTGACTTCCTCGGAGATAAATACGAAGACTATTTGCTATATGAGTATAGGGAAGATGAGCATAGTGGGAAACTCTTCCTAAAAGTCATCACCTTATTCGAATATTACCCTGGGACGACAGAGAAGAAGATACGTATAGACTTCAGATATACTAAACAAGGTGACTACTCGTCTCTCCTCTACCAAGGGGAGTCGTATGATGGGACTTATGAGGAGATCCGCACGGACTATCCCCCGATCTCAGAGGAGGAGCTGGAGAAGCTCTGGGTGGACTATCCGAAGTTCGGTGAGTACGACCAGCTCATTCGTCTGGATCGCATCCCTCAGCTGGCTCGGGAGCGCATCCTCGAGTACACAGACAAGGAGTTCCCAGCCTTCCGTGAGCACCTCCAGCGAGACATCGACTGCTACCAGCAGCCCACGGAGTAGCTACTTCGTGAGCTGACGGCTGGTGTGCGAGCGGGAGCGCGCCAGCTACCCCATCATCGCCCGAAGGGAACAGCTTATTTAGACGACAATGATAGCCTACAAAGAGCCTGCTTGTCATGAGGAGAATCGTGAGATGCTACCGCTTCCAGCATGGGGAGGTAGTCGCGACCTATATAGGTCAGTGGGGCGACCAGTATTGGTCGACGCGCGAACCACTATAGGTTACTACCACCGACCACTATTGGTTGACTCGTGAACCACTATAGGTTTGCACCCCGTACCACTATAGGTTTGTGCCACGAACGAGTAGTGGTTTGCATCCCCTCCTCCGCAAGCTCGCATGCTACCGCGCCTCTGCGCCCCCGCTGTACTCCCCGCCGAAAGGGCTAACTTTGACAGCAAAGATGCTCCGTTTTTAGACCCTTCACGAGCCGATGGCTCGTTCACGAGGTGAGATTGATCGCCCGCCTCACATCATAATAAGCTCAGCAAGCTATAAAGCTTAATAGTAATAGTCTCATGTATCTCCTCAGGCATAGTCTTCGTCTACTCGTACTGCTACTGACACTCAGTTTAGGTGTCGGTGGTCGGCTGTTTGGTCAGTACTATCCTGTTCATGCGACTGTTCAGTGGCCCTCTCCGCAGAGTCCACACTTAGTGGACTATTATTCCGGCAGTCGTGATCGTCTTATCATCACGCTGCATAATCGGGATCTTCAGCAGCCGTTACTTCTGGCTCGCTTGCGTTTGCAGATCAAGAGTAATGGCTTCCTAGCCCAGACCCGCGAGGAGCTGTCGTATCCTCAGCTGGAGCTTATGGCGGGTGTGCCAACGCGTCTGACGGCAACAGACTTGATGCCTTACCTTCGTCCGGAGAGCCTGCTTATCAATGGTCGTCTGCGTAATGGTCAGTTCCCGACAGGCTTTACAGAGATCTCTGTACAGGTGGTCGACTACTATAGCCAGCAAGTCCTCTCGTCTTGGCATACAGCTCGCGCTTACCTGGACAGTAAGCAGCCCCCAATGCTGAATCTGCCCCAGCGTGATGAGCAAGTGGCCTATCGTGATCCACTCTTCATCCGCTTCCAGTGGTATCCTCGTCATCAAGGCTTGGCAGGGACGGAGTATGAGTTTGTCCTCAAGGAGCTCCCCGATAATGGCGCCGCTCCTCAGGCTGCCTTCGCCTATGGTAACGAGATCTACCGCACCCGGACTCGTCATACGACGCTCAACTATACACACCTAGAGCCGATTCTCTTGCCCAATCGACGCTACGCCTGGCAGGTGCAGGCTATCGCTCGTGATGGTGTAGATGAGCTGGGTCTGTTTGAGCATGGGGGCTTCAGCGAAATATACTGGTTCACACTCAATGAGAACTGCCCCGTGCCCACGGGGCTGAAGGCAGATCCCCGCTACGCTAAGGTGGACTTCTCGTGGAATAGAGTCGTCGGTGCTACGGGATATATGCTGGCCTGTCGCCCGAAGACGAGCAAGGATATCTACGAATGGAGCGAGGTGCAGTCCTACAGCGAACGCATGACCCTCGCCCAGCTCAAACCCGGCTGGACCTACGAATGGCGTGTGGGCACGCTCTGCACGGGCGATAAGCCGATCTACTCTGCCATTCAAGAGGTAACGCTGCCTAAGAGTAACGTAGACCTTCTGCGCGACTGTGGTAAGGAGCCCCCACGCGCCAACCTCAGTCCCGATCCCGCCTTAGATATTCAAGTGGGGGATACGGTGACCATTGGTGGTGACTATCCGATGGTGATTACCCAGCTCCAGGGGCTTGGCGATGGCTGGTACTCAGGTCGTGGCACGACACGACTCAGCTCTATCATCGAGCTCCCGCGAGTGGCCCTTCGCTTTGATCGCCTTCGTATCAATGTCGAGAAGTGTCAGATTGATGGGCTTGTCGAGGCTATCTACGCAGATCAGCGTGGTGGTATTGCCGATCTCGACAAGATCGATGACGGGGGTAAGAGGGTCCAGCCAAGTAAGCTACGCATCAGAGAGCGTAAGGTAGACTTTGCTCTCGGAGAGATGCCTGCGATGAGCTTCGACCCCAAGACCGGTGAGCTGGAGGTGACCGATGCCGAGGGCAAGCCACAGCGTATTAAGCTCGACCTTCCCGAGGGAGGGGCGTCTGCTTCGGCCTTCCCGATGGTCATCACCGACAGTAAGGGCGATAGCTATCAGCTTAGTCCCGATGAGTCGTCAGAGGTGAGTAGCAGCGGAGGATCAGGTACCTCATCACCAGAGGGACGCGTAGGCACGAAGCAAGCCATCAAAGTAGATCGTGTAGATAAGATCGGCTCTTTTGATGCGAGCCGTTTAGCTCATGATATCGGCACGGTTCGCTTTGAGCCATCAGCACAGGCACGCTATGCCTTTGACAGCGGCACTGAGTCCTGGTACCAGCGCTCCGTCAAGCTGGACGAGTACTACAAGCCTTTCGCTAAGGACTATATCGCCCCCTGGAAGCTCATCCCTACGGGTGAGCAGGATGTCGTCGCGGCACGCTACGAAGGGCAGAAGGCAATTGACCTGAGCCATGTTCGCTTTGCTACGTCTCCTAATAGTCCTGCACTGCCAGCAGAGCTCCACGAAGAGAGCAAGACCTGGAGTCTCAAGCTACCAGCTACGGATGCCCAGAGTAGCTATGATGTCTATGCGATCTATGAGGGGCAGGTCATCGGTAAGCTCCGTGTCGTAAGCTATCCGAAGCAAAGCTATCGTGTGCGTCTCGTATCTGTGAATGGGCAGCGTGTGGGCGATGTCTCAGAGCTAAGTCAGCACCTCAATAACATCTACCAGCAAGTAGGGGTAGAGTTTAGGCTCGCCGAGACGGATAGTTTCCAAGCAGAGCTATCGAATGGGCATATCAGGCAAGACCTTAAGAAGCTCCGTGACAGCTACGAAGAGCAACACCCACTCGGCAAGGATGAGGTCTGTGTCTTTGTGCTTAGCTCAGAGCTAAGCAAGTCATCGAAGCTTGAGGATGTAGAGGGCTTAATGCCTCGCAAGAGTCGTTTCGGCTACATCTTTACAGGCAATAGCCCCAATGGGAAAAGCCTTGCCCGTACCCTAGCCCACGAAGTGGAATATCATCTCTAACCCAGCTCCATTCACAGCATTAGACAGAGAGAAGGATATACGCTTTGCATCGGGGGCTGTACTAACCCCCAATCTTGATTTGACTCGAGTTGATAGAACGAGTACTTTATACGTTTCAAACACTTATAGAAACAAGCTAGTACAAGGTACTTTACCTGGTTTTGTGCTCCCGCTATCCGGAGGCACTGAGGAGTACTATGCTTGGGATGGTTCTAGCTATCGCTCTACCAGCTCAGGTGAGAGCTATACTATAGAAAGCGGGGCTTACACAGATGTTCCAATATATCTGTTCTATAATCTTGATAAGGATTGTGGTAAGAAAGCTTATGTGGTAGTTAGTTATAGTGATTTGTCTGAAGTCTTGAAGCTCAAGAAAAATGGGCAAATTGATGCGGCAAGGAGAGTCCTATTAAGACTCATACATGAGAAGGAGAGTTCTTCTAAGGTTGTAGCATGTATTGTTGGTTCTGAAGATCCTGTTGAGGGAGCTTGGAGAGAGCAATCAGTGTCTCTCGATTGTAGCGCGGAGGATGTCGTAGCTCTTCAGAAGAGCTACCAAGATGCCCTAAAGACTAAACTGAGAGGGGATATACAAGAGCTCGTAAGTCTTCTAAAGCAATATTGCAATGAGCCTTGTTTCTTTGAACATATAAGTATTGATGTACGTCTTAAGATACTAAGTAAGCTTATTCGCTCTGATATTGATGATAGCGTTTGGGAGTTTTCCTTTGGGAAGCTAAGTCTTGGAGATAGTTTCTTCTTGGATAAGCTTGTTTTAAGTACACCTAAACGAGATCGTCTTCGTTTGCTCCGAGATGGTTTTATAGCTAATCAGGGCAAGTGGATTGAAATCATCTTCAATAAAAGCAAAGGCTTTTTTAACAATGATGTCACGATAGCTGATATCCTTCCATTGGTTACGGGGCTAGCTTCTTGGATTAAACAATACTATAAAGAGCTGAACATTCCCATTAGTCTCAGGACTATTCAAAATATTGGACATCCAGATCTTAATGAGTACAGTTATCCCATTGCGGCAATCACTCCAATTTGTATAGGCGTACCCAATGACGGGAGTGGAGTTTATTATACTCAACAAAGTGATAGCGGATACACTTATGAGCTCTCCTTAAGAAGCGCCTTCGAGGGACGACTTGATAGAGGCCAGGCTATTGTGTCTCAAAAGTTCTTCGGTCATCTAGTTGGTACATACCTTACTTCTCCTAGGGAATCAATACCTAGTGAGCGCCCATTTAATACAGAACTCAATCTTAATCTTTTTGAGCCTGCTATCCTCCTAGCTTCTAGGGACTATAGCGCACTTGGTATTAAAGCTGGGGAGGAGTATGTTGTTCCTGCTTTCTTAGCTGTCATTTACCAACAGTTGCTTAATGATAAAGCCTCTTGGGATAAGGCCAGGAGTGCAGGTAACTATCTAGCTATAGGTGCAGCAGCTTTAGCTTCTCCTTATACAGGGGGAGGCTCTTGGGCTGTATATACTACTATAGGGGCTGGTTTCGTAGCAGGTATTGATGAAGCTCTCAAGGATGGACGCTTGAAGCTCGGTAGTAGTACTGAGTATGATGCAAAGCACAAGGATTTTTATCAAGCCTGGGAGAATTTATACAATACAGCAATGGTGGCTGATGCTGTGGCTAATGCTCCACAACTAGTACGAGCCATTAGGCAGGTGAACCTTATCTATAGGGCGAAGCAGCTATGTGAGATTTCAAGGGCGGTGAATAAAAAGTTCTTCGAATATCTATCGTCTCTAAGATCAATTAAATCTGAGGGATTCGAGAAGCTGTATAAGCAGTATGAAATCATAAAGCTTACGACAAAGATTGAGGCTCCATTTATCTTCAATCCGAAGATAGCGCCACACATCTCAAATGCCCTCGGGAAAGCAAATCTTAAAAGGATTATAAAGTTGAATGCTAAAGCTGCATTAGAAGCCATAACTCCTGCAGAACGGAGCGAGCTCCAAGACTTATGTCGAAGATACCTCCCCGTACCTGAACCAGGAGAAATGCTTCGCAAGGTGATAACTCTAGCTGACGCAAAAAAATACTACCTCCAATATGAGGGAGTACCATCTGTCCAAAAGTTTATAGCGAAAGCTAAGGACTATGAGGTTAGCAGCGCTAAAAACATGATAGAGTACCTAAGGCTAGACTATAAGGGAACAGGCTTTAAGCCCAACGAAGGCTTTGCGATCATTGAATTCCCTTATCCAGGTGAGACCAAAATCATGCATCCATTTGAAGTTCCCAACATTCTTGATAATCCAGCTCCTTATACAAATACTGGGATGTCTGGCTCTTCAAGAACCATCATTCCAGAGTATTATCTATCTGAGCGCATCAGCCTACCCCAGGGTACCCAACTAACAATATACGATCAGGCAGGTAGCCAAATACGACAATATGTATTAAAAATAATATCTAACTCAGAAGGACAAAAGCAATTTATATGGCACATAAAATAAGGATCTGTGAGTATCAAATCGAATGCTGTTATCCCGAGCAGAGCACAGCATTCTATGCACACTTATGTGAGTTGCTGAAAGACCCATCAAGGGTCGAGCAACTAGTTAAAGAGGGGTATGTAGTCTTTGATCGTTACCTAGATAGCTGGGCTGATAGAGCTCCAGACATAGAGTTCTTGGAAGCGCTGCAAGACCACTTTCTGGAGCTAGAGCGTGAGGGTGAACTATACACCACAGGACATCCAGATCCTTACAAGCTCTTCCTATATCAGCCAGAAGTTACCCCAAAGCTTCTGGCTCAGAGCTCTATTAAAGTGCAAGCAGTACTCGGTCCCCACACGATACGCTATGAGAACTCTAGAGCCTATATGAATGTGATCTATTGCGACACGAATTTCATCGGTCCCGAAGAAAAAGAGTACCTCATCGAGAGGTATGGAGCGCCTACATATACCAAGGAAAGCCGGGGAGAGCAATACTGTCCAGGAGGGTATATCATCATCCCAGTAGAGGATGTCGATAAGCTCGTTGCCGTAGAGCGCTTTCGAGCACTAGATGACACTGATGAGAAACCAGTATACACTGGTGAAGAGCGGATCTACGAGCTAGACTTGAGGGCACCCGAGGAAAGCGTCTACAAGTACTTCCTAGAGTGTGGAATTATCATAGAGTATGATCCCGAGAACTTCGCTCCGGAGTATCTATACCCTCCCCTAGAGGAAGAGGACACAGAGGAGCAGCGCTCCAAAGGTCGATAT
>QWCZ01000273.1_pt1 | contig 29354 bp, 42 predicted proteins | sample 1972651 | NCBI WGS metagenome assembly QWCZ01 (sample SAMN09866695, study PRJNA288562) | Human oral metagenome isolate pre1_saliva, whole genome shotgun sequencing... | isolation source: mouth | host: Homo sapiens | place: USA: California
TATAATCCGCAAAACGAAGCGTTATTGAGTTTTGAAACGATGGGATAAATATTCTAAAACGAAGTGTATCTTTAAAGAGTTATTTTTTATATTAAGAATGGCATTCAAATATGGTTTAAATACGATTTGAATGCCATTCTTTTATGTGCTAATTAGAACTTTTTCTTCTTTTAAGGTTTCTTCTTATATACCATTATATCAGTATATTTAGAATTATAGTTCATTGTTGAATTTACACGTACTTGAGTAGCATTTTTGAAAGGATTACCCAGTTTTTTATTCTTACCAATCCATTCGCAGAGTTCAATTATATTTGATTTATTCGATGTAAAGTAGATATAATCGTTTCCTTGTAAGATAGTAAGTACATCGAGGTAATCTGAGAGTGTCCAGCTCATTGTATACGTCCCAACTTCTGTTGATAAATAAGGAGGATCTACAAAGAATAGTGTGTTTGGTTCGTTTTTATAAAGAGTGTATAAATCCTTATAATCCATTGATACCACTTCCACACCTTCAAGATATCCATCTGCAGAATAATCACTTTTGCGAACTGTGTTATAAAAAGTTTGTTTAGCGAGTTCTTCATATGAAGTGGTGTATTTCATTGAGAAGAGTAGAGAAGACGAAAGAGTAATATAATCAACAAATTCTCGTTTTTGTTCTTCTTTCTTAATGACATCAAGAATAGCTTGATGCATTTCTTTTGTAAGCTTCTTGTTTTCAGGATAGTCACCCACGATGTTTCTAATCTTATCAAGTAGAGAGTTTGTTGTAGGGATAGCATCTATTCTCTGAAGATAGTTGTCGAAGTCGTTATATATAACATTTGATTTAGGTTTAACACTCTTTGCCGTATGCGACAAAAGTCCCGACCCACCAAAGAGGTCGACAATAGTTACATCATCGGGATATACGGCTAAGATGTCTTTTACTTGTTTTGCAAACTTTCTTTTTTGCCCCATAAAAGGTAAGGGAGCTTGATTGTAATTTTTCATGATATTCTCTATAGTTTTGTATATATTATAATTTTTTGCTACCTTTGCGCTTCTCACCAACAAAAATGAACAAGCACAAGACTAAAAGGAAGACTTTTGTCCCCCAACCATAGCCTTGTGCTTGTTCGTAAATGTAGGTGAGATGATATTTATGAGGTTGGGGGCTTTTTTTATTTTCCCCCCTATATTTATTTTAACCAAGTAATAAGGTTAAGTAGATAAGAGCAAATGTAAGAACTTCTCCTATGTAATATTTCTTTTTTTTAATTGTTAAACAATAACATGTAAAAATACTTGTAGTTCCAACGACCCACAAAGGGTGAAAATAAGAGACCCACATAAGCCCACTTAACAAAGCCGTGTAAGCTCCAGCGTTATGAATAGTTCTTCCGTATGTTTTATAATGAGGTTCTGCACTCACTAATAGTAGGGCAAAGGCACATATAAAGGCAAGAAACCCAATATTTTCATTTTTTTCAATCATCGGAACAATAAGTGAAACGGCAGTAAATGCCATCACACTTGAAAAAATCCATTTATTTTTTGAAATATAGAAATTATCACTGACATAATCTCCTATGCCATATTTTACAGCAGTAAAGATTAAATATATCAAGAGAATAATGAGACTACTAATAATCATTATATTCATATTATGGTATTTTAAAATTTAATTGGACAGGATAACCTTTCGTATAATCATATTTTTCCACATCCTCAATGTTTGTTAACTTCCTTACATTTGCTTTGTGTTCCTCCGTTGTATCAAAAGCAAGTAAAGCGTAATTTTCTATTTTAGCTAATAGCTCTAAAACTAAATCGCATGGTAGCACTAACTTCATACCATTCTGCCATAACGTTGTATCTGTTTGTCCTAAACTCTTCCTTACATTCGTGCTATTCATCACGCTAATTCTAACCTCTTGAGGTAGCCATAACGGCATACCATTAAGTGTAAAGCTATTTACAGCATCGCTTTTGTCGTATGCTTCTATCTCTGCAAGCTTCAATTCTTTTGCTTCTGCAAGCATCTCTTCTTGGCTTTTCTCTTTTGGCACTTCCTTAATAAATCCTGCTTCCTTTAATAATTCATCGGTGGGGTTGAAAACGACTGCACCCCCTACCGTCACTCTGTTTGTTGCGTAAACCTTTACGCCATCTATTTCTTTATACCACATATCTTTTATATTTTTACCATTCAAAAACTCTTTGTATGCCATTGGGGGACATAAAGTCTGCCCACGGGTCATCATATTGTACTATTTTAATTCCTTTCGCTTTAGCTAATTCTTTTGTTTTTTCACTTACATTATGTTCAAAAGCATATTTGTGTAAATATATTATTGCTTCTTTATCAGGTCGTGAAATAGCATTGTCTATCAGTGTGTCAATACTTTCTGCGCTTAAACATGGCATACGTTGAAAATTGAGAGAAGTTTTTCCTGTGTTATAAGTATTAAATCCTTTTATTACAACATCAGTTAAATTATAACACCCATGAAGAAGTAAGTCTCCGTGAAAATCGTAAATTTTACTAAGGTCTATTTCACTTATTCTCACCAAACGACTACAAGCTCCAAATAGCGAAAGTGCATAACGGTAAGCCCTTGAATAATTTAGCCCACAAACTCCTATAACATTTTGTAAGTGAGATAATGTGCCATTCCATTTTTCTATCGCCACATTCCCTAAATCTGCAAATAATATATATTGTTTATCTGAGTTATCAAAGTTTATAGTATATATGTCATTAGGTACAGTAATTGTGGTTATACCTTTATCAATAACGATTACTTCTTCTCTTTTATCTGTATGCACAATTGTTGCTCTTTGTGCTTTTAAGGATAAGAACTTCATTGGACGTAATTCTCTTCCCGTATCAAAACGTGGCAAAGGTATTTTCGTTATTGTTACATGTAGCCATATAGAAAACTTACTACCCTTAATTCTATCAAGCATCAAATACAGACATTCAGGAATAGCTGTTCCAGTTGTTATATAGAACTGTTGTTCTAATCCTTTTGCTTCTTTCCCCCCTTTTAAAGGTATTCCGTATATACCACCGACTTTGTTATATATTGCTGTGTTAATATCAGATGATGCAAATAAATACACTATTGTATCTTCACTTAGAAATAGAATATAAACAACCTTTTTGTAGCTCGGGTATTGGAAGTCTTAAAAACTTCGTACTTTGTCTATTTTCGCTAAGTGTAACAATTGTTCCTCCAACAGTATCTTCAAATGAGATTTTTCCTACGTCCCAATTTCGAAATTCAGCTTTTGAAAATTTATAGAAATCTAATTTGATACTATTTGATGAATATCTTCTTCTGTCTGTCATACCCTATGTCCTACAAAACTCGATTCTATACTTATTTGCCCTACGTCCCAAGCAGATACCAACGCAGTGTATTTACTTGCTAATGGATTCCACCGTAAAGAAACTTCATAAAATTTATTCTTCTCAAAGCTAATTCCAGAGCTTATCAAAACATTATTAAACATAATATATGGAGCAGGTTCCTGTTCATCTCTTAGTCCAATTCGCCCTCCATCTATAATTTTACCTGTGTGGAAATAAAGAGTTATTTCTGTTATTAAAGGGTTATCTTCAGAAGGTTCAAGTGGCAAAATGTGTAGTCCAACAAATTCATCAGGAAGAATATAATTCTTACCTGCTTCAATTTCGAGTTCAAGTCTATCATGGGTTCTATTTAATGTTGCCTGAACAAATTTTATCTGTTTTATCTCAGATAAAGCTGTAATAGTATCTGAAAACAGGTCTGAAATATCTTTAGGCGTGATAGAATTTTCTGTCACTCTTCTTCCTAATTCTTCCGCACGTCCTTTAAGTTCAATAAGACTAATCATATTGTAAATTCAATTTTAATGGGACATTGGTAAGGTCTTAAGTTTTCATTCTTCGGAATAAATACAAGTGAATTATTAAGGCTTGTTTTTAATTTTCCAAGCAAAACATTGGTAGTAGGATGTTTAACTTCAATACCTTCCGTTATATCATCATCTCCAAAAACTGCACTTTCAATGATAACATATTGCACCTTATCTTCCCGTCCTGTATAAACTCCATTCCATTGGGTATCCTTGCTTGTTAAATCAAGTTTAATATGGATAACACCATTGATAGTTCTAAGACCAAAGAAGCCTGAATACCCAGCGTCAAAGTTAGCTTCTCTTTTATAATCTTCCCAATCACCTGTTTTTTGTTTTTCGATTACTAAATCACTAAACGTTGGCATATTGGTTAAATCATAAGTATTTTCTCCACCTACAGAAGTGGATAAAGAAACTTTATATTCCTTCCGAGAGGCATGGCTTTGTCCATCTTCAAAGATACGTTCATCACTTAGTTCTTCTCTTACTACAATGTAGATGGATTTTTTCGAGTCTTCGACGATAAGCTGGGTATCCTGCCAAGAAACAACATTACCTTTGATGTAAGCCTCTCCTGCCTTTACATGGGCAACATAACGTGTATTTTCTTTATCATAGAAAGTTCTAATATCAGGCAAAGAAAAGGTAAACACATCATTTCCCTTACCAACTAATCCCTCTATAATAAGATGAAAAAGCCCTTTAGAGTTGCCTTGCATTAAAGCTAAATCATCTAAAACAAGGGGCATTCCTCCCTCGCTAAATATAACTTCTTTCATAATTTATATAGTTCAATGCTGAAAAGCTTTCCAGCTGGTTTATACGCATTTAATGTATTTAAAATTTTCGATAAATAAACACCTTTGTATTTATCCTCTTGTTTATCAAGAGAAGTACAAAGTGCAGTAGGAACATGTACTATAAAATTAGCTTTTATAGGAACTTCTTCTCTTCCCCATAGTTTTAGTCTCTCATTCATAAAGACATTTGAAAGTCTTTCTTTCTGAAAATACAGACACTGTCTATGAATATTATCGACCTCTGTTATATAGATTTCTCTATTTTTTAAGAAGAACGTATCGCATAAGAGCTGCTCTATAGATAGTGTTTGGCATGAGGTATTTAATTTCTGTTCAACCTTCTCTTTATTCCTTAGAAAGATTTGATAAAGAGACACCAGAGGTGCAAGCAGAACTTTAATAAAAGCGAGTAATACCTGCGACCGTAAGATAGGTGGAATAAGTAATTCTGCCCAACGATTAAGATCAACATTATACCACATAAGACAATGTATTTTCAATACCTACAAGAGTAAAACTTCCACCTCTTGAGGTGTAATTATTTTCATTTATTGTTTTCCACTCCGAAGACGTTCCAATACGATAGGCGCAGTCTTCAAGCCTAACATCTACTACTCCCTGTACACGTTGGATAGCATCGACGAGATCTGTTTTATTAAAAGTTCCACCATAAATAATATTTGAGAGATACTTCTTTATGGCTTCCTCAATAGGTTTTATCCCACTTGCTATTTCAACCCCTTTTGTATCAATTCGTAAAGGGTCTATTTTTATTTGTGCATTTATCATTAAATCATCGGCAGGACGAGAATAAATATTTATTACAACTCCAGCAATTTTAATAGCATTTATATATCGTTTAAATGCCGTTAAAACGTCATCAGAAAGAACTGAAGGCTGTTTATCCATTTCTCCCGATACAAGCATTTCTATAGAGCTACCCCTATCACGGACGGCAACATATTTTATTTTTTGTTTCTGTTTATCAATATGTTCATAATTATATCCATAAGTTTTAGAATTAAAAACTAATGAATCCCCATATTGAAAAGCTTTTGCTTGATCGTAATACCATGCTATACTTGCTACAACAGCACGCGATATACGATAATCAATGTCAGAAGAAAACTTTTCGAAGATACTTTCCAATATAAAATGACACGATGCCACAATGTAGAATAGTAAACTTTCAAGGCTTACAGCTGAGAAACAATCTTCAAAACGTGTCTTATCAGGTGGAATACCATAAGCCTCTTTTAATGTTTCATCAGCCATAAAAGCATCAGTCATTTCTTTTTTTATTTCAGCAATTCTACGAGCCATTATTTAAATGTTAAGTTAAATACGTGATTAAAAACACCACTACGTCTTTTATTCATATCTTCTCCGAGTGTTGCGGGTGATATATCATGCACTTTGCAGTATTTTTGTAATACCTTATTATATATGTGTTGATGTAGTTGCAATTTTTCTCCTGGATGTAATACTTCGCTTACGCTTTTGTCATTATCCAAGGAGAGTCTCACAACAGCTTCTAAACAGCCATATTCTTGTATTGCTATATCTGCTAAGGTTTGACCACTTTTCGTAAGAACCTCCATAAATGTCGTGATTTATAGATTACATATATCATCACTGATAGGGCTATCATTATTGCTATGATTCGAGCTAAATTCGCAAGCGTGAAGTCGTGTGTAACTTTTTCTTTCTTTTTTATTCCAATAATATTCTTCTGCTTTTGCGTTCGCTCCTGACTAACGCTTTGCTCTGTGCTTTTAATATCCGTTTTACGTTGCCTGTCGTGAAATAAAAACCGCTCTTTCGATAGTAGTTTTCCAACATCATTATAAACAAGTACCACCGAGTCTCGAACGATCACTGAATCGAAATATGAGATTAGTTGTTTTACCACGAATGAATCACGTAGCACTACAGAATCTTTCACAATCGTTGTATGCGTCTCTACTGATAGATTTTTTTTCGTACTACAAGATACTGTTAAAACAAATAGAAGCAGTAGATAAATTAGATGTTTCATACTTTATAAGTTTTTATATTCAACTTTAGCATCGAAGCAAGGACACGCTTTAATACGTTCCCATGGGTCAACGATGCCGTTTTTATTTGTGTCTGGTGAAAAATCTCTATGTCCCTGAATAATAGCATCTGGGTACTTCTCTCTTAGTGTCTTTAAAAGCAATAAGAGCGACTTCTTTTGTTCTTCAGTTCTATTGTCTACTGGATTTCCTTTTGCGTCTATTCCACCGATATAAGCAACGTTTATAAGATTTGAATTAAATCCCTTTACTCCATTACTTATTTCATCTTCAGAAAGAATATTAAAAACCTTTCCATTTAAGTCTATGACGTAATGATATCCAGGATTTGTCCATCCTTTTCTTTTGAACTCAAGTAAGAGTTCTTTAATTGTAACTTGCTGACTACTTGCCGTGCAGTGTACAGCTATATATTTAATCTTTCTCATTATCTTCTATTTCCTTTTTCATTTCTTTTTCTACAAATGTTTTGATATCACCATATTTTGAGTTAATATAAGCCTTTATACCAAATACAGAACCTGCATAAACTAAACATTGCCCAACATACCACAAAACAGAATCTTTCAAGTCATAATGGTTAAAGAAAAAACACAGAAATACCAAGCAAACACCACTTGCGAGCATACCAAGTGCGCTACCGTATTGAATCCATTCTTTCGTATTTTTTTGCATAAAATTCTCCTTTCTCTCTTTCAATAACTTGCTTCAATTTCTATTCCCCCTGTAGTTATTCTCACCTTATCTACATTTTGATTATCCAGTTCGAGTTGCTCTCTTATTCTACTTCTCCAATAAAGAGCATCATTATCTAAAAGCATATCTTCAATACCTACACCTATCTCTGGACGTTCTTTTAGTTCGCCTTGATGAAGTATAAGGATTAAAGCTTGATTTTGCCTTAGTGTATTTCCTAATGTAAGTCCTGAGACAATAAGATTGTCTTTATCTTTCTTTACATTTATCCTTGGTATAAAATTGTCTAACTCAAGTGCAATCATTTAGTGTTTTATTTTTGTATCTTCATAATCTTGTTTTTTCAATGGCACAGCAGGCTTTGTAGGTGGTGCCGTTAAGCCCATGGGCGTTGGCATATTGTGCGTATGAGTATTAAAGGCTTGCACCAGTTCATTGAGTTTACTTGTTAGCGCATCGATATTGATAAGTCCTCCTAATTTTCCACCATTGATGATAATACTTTCTGCACAATCTATGGCAACTATAACCAAGTGTGTCATATCACCCGATAGACTAACCATAATGACAGCAGAGCCAACCTTTGGTATAATAAGAAGTTCTCCATTATCAGCAGATGTGGACGCACGAAGACGTACATCGGTAAGAGTTAAACTTCCCACTTCAACCGTGCAGGTTAAGTCTTGCACACTTTTAACAATGCCTTGTAAGATGGTAATATTACCACCTCGATGAGTTACTTTGCCAAGAAGTGATGCTAATTCTTTGTAACTATCCATACACGTTTAACTTAATCTAAATCCTAATTCTACCTTTCGTTTTCCACCAGCCTCCGAGAAGTCAGTTGTAACAGCCTGCACGAAGTAAGTGCCATCTTTAATGGGATAGTCATCATCATGAATGGTTGCTGTATCACCTGGCACACATTCAGGGATAAGCCACGTGGTAATACTTCCTTCGTAGCCATCGAAACTTCTGCGTTTAAGTTCTGCTTCTCCTCTTTGCTTCATACTTGCCGTATCAGATGCGTGGCATTTCACCTCCACCTTTTCGCCACCTGTTGAACCCACCTCTATCTCTTTGACCTTTCCATCGGGCATAATCGCCTTGACTACCACACGCACTTTTTTATCTTCAGCACGTTTATAAGTCAAGTCCTCTTCTTCAATATTGATAGCAAAGTCGTAGTAACGTTCCTTGCCAACAACCTCGCCTGGTGGGCAAACGTGAAGAACCCCATTTTTAAGGTATATATCTGCCCCACATTCTTCCTGCACTTTCTTCAGCACATCAAAGGCAGTTGCATCACGAATAACAAATTTGTCATACACCCAAGTATAAGAGCATTCTATCTTATCGTTTCTGCCTACACCCTTTACAATATGGGTTAGCAAGTTGGTAAGTGAAACTTTCTTAAACTCTTTATTTGGTAAATCCTTACGGTAGGCAAAAAGCTCATCTTCGCAAAAGAGCTTAATACTTCCATCATCAGTTGAGATGCGTTGCAAATAGCCCGTAAATTCAGAAACAAGTCCAACTTCAGCATAGCCTAATCTTACTTTTACAGTGTCACCCCGTTTGATGTGCTGCTCTATTTCTAATGCTTTATTTAAGCGTGAAGCAGGAAGCGTTATCTCACAAGTATCTGCTAAAAGCTCAACACTTTTATGAATACTCACACTATCAAGCATAGAGATAAAGTAATTGCCGATAGATATTTCAAAGTCCATTGTATACATACGCCTACTTATTTCTCATCCCACGATATTCATCACGTCCGAGTAAGAGTTTTGCATCAAAGTCAGAAACAGCTTTTATAGAATAATTCTGATTACCAACACCAGAGGTAAAGGGAAGCTCCCAACTCTCAATGACAATATGGCTGATGCCAAAGATTTCAAGCAAGGGTGAAAGAACAGCCACTTGTCCTGCTTCACATATACGACGAAATTGTCCAACCTCACGTTCTGGGTAATTTCCATCCTGGGAGATAAACACCCCTTCAATGGCAATACCGTAATCATCTTGAGCCCAACGCTCCTTTATACTTCCTCTAATACGCCCCTTGTTTACATATCGTTTTTTTATAATGTTCTTGCCCGAGATAGTAATCATAGGTTCTAATGGAAATAACCACGTCTTTGCTCCTTCTTCTTCGATACGCATCTCCAAAGGCAAGGTCATTGGAATGCCCAGCGCATTGGTGCGAATAAGGTCGGTGAGTTCTTCATCACTCATCTGTTTTATAGCATCATAATCACTATCATCCACTTCACGAATGCCAGCATCACGGAAAAGCCAATAAGGAGGAATTTTGCCACCAATAATGCGTAAGGCTATATTCTCAAGGGCAAAGCGAGCCTTTGTATCACTAATGTGAATATTTACACCTTTATCTAAGATATCGTTATATTCCATTCTTAACCTCTATCTGTTGATGTTGCTATAGCCAATGAACGATTGAGACATTCTACAACAATACGTTCCAATTCTAAAGTATCAGTTTTGTCTGTCATGTGAACATGAATGGTATCGAAGAACTTCGAAATATTCATTGTTATTGCCATTGAGCGTTTACCACCCGTTGTTATTTCTTCTGCTGAACGTCCACCCTTTCCTTTTTTCTTATCTTTCTTTTTATCCTCACCAAAGATCACTTTTGAGGAACCTTTATTGGTAGGACTTGAGATTGTCGATTTACTATTTGATGTTGACTCTTGTTTTTTCTTTTTAGCATCTTTGGCTTGCTCGGCTTTTAGCGTTTTATTATAAGATGAGTTAATGCCACTAACAACATCTTTGGTAGAATCAGCCAGCGTTTTTAGAGCATTAACCCCACTAACTTTTTTTATTCCTTCACCAAACGAAGCAACAGCTCCTGCAAAATCTCCATTAAAGAGTTTTAGGAGTCCTGATGCTAAGTCACCCAATCCTGTTACCATATCATAGATACGATCAATAAGGAAGTTCTTTAATATCGTTCCAAATTGCTTGATAACGTCCCACATGGTAATCAAGAAGGCACGGAATCCTGAGAAGTTATTCCATGCATAGACAATAGCGGCTGTTAATGCGCCAACAGCTAAAACAATCCACCCAATGGGACTTGCTAAGAAAGCAGTATTTAACGCCCATTGCACCACCGTCCACGTTGCTGTTGCCACTTGACAGGTTAAGATTATTACTCTATAAGCCATCAGTATAGCATTAAAGGCTTTCCACACAACAAACAAACCACCTGCCACTGCTCCTAAGACAATAAGCACATCTTTGAACTTAACTACAAAGGAGATAACAGCTCCTATTGCTTTGAAAATAGATTGTAAACCAGAAAATATGGTAGGAATAAGACTTGTAACTTGGTCTACAAGCTGTCCAATAGGAGAGTTTATGTCTTGCGATAATTTTACAGCCTCAGATGCTATTGTATCTTGAAGCGTGGACATTCTACCCTCTAAGGTTTGACTTTTGGCATCCATCATTTCGTAGAACTTACCACCTTTGCTTGTGGCATGTTCTAAGGCTTGTGCCACGTTTTCAGCCGTAATCTGTCCCTTGCTCATCATATTTTTAAGTTCAGGAACAGATTTACCTGTCATTTTTGAAAGTTCTTCAATAGGATTAAATCCTGCATTAATGAATTGCATCAAATCTTGTCCCATTAAGTAGCCAGTAGAGGACACCTGACCCATCACAAGCGCAAGAGAAGCAAATCTATCCTTATTACCTCCTGAGACATCACCTAACTGCTTCATCAGTGGTAATACCTTTTCAGCCGAAACACCAAAGCTAAGCATCTGTTGAGCACCTTCCGCAAGTTCCATCTTACCAAAGGGTGAATGATTAGCAAAATCCTCAATTCCTTTTAGCATTTCTCCTGCCTTTGTTTCATCACCTACGAGTGTTTTAAACGCAACAGCAGTGCTTTCAGCTTGCGCCCCGAGATTTGCCACAGCGGTAACACCTGCACCTGCCATAACAAGTGGATTGGTGAGAAACTCTGCTCCAGGAATAGAAGAAAAACCATTCTTTAATCCATCAAAATTAAAGGCTTTATTCAGTTCATTTTTTAACCTTCCTGCTTTGGCGTGGAGGTTGTCGAGCTGAGAACTAACGTTACGCACCACAGAGACTACATTTCCTGAGTTACTCGAAATCTGAATAAGAAATTTAAGTACATTATCCATTAGTCTTTTTCTCCATTTTACGTATTTCCAACAAGTGATAAATGGTGTGTGCCCACACCTCATCTGCCATCTCGTCAGGTTCTATAGAAAGATAGTAACGAAGAAGTGTATTCCAAAAGAGTATATCAACTCCTTCGGAAGTATCCACTTCTGCGTCTTCTAAAGCTTTTTTATTTCAGCCTCCTTTATTTCTAAAACCTCCTGCATCTTTTGAATAACGGCTAAGAAGAGACTATCATTTTCTTTTATCTCTTCATCGCCTGCTATCCAAAGGGTATTTAACATTGCCTCACTCATCTTGATAGGGTCTTTTACCACCGATGCAAAAGACAAGTCTTTGCGTGTAGGACGATGTAAAATACAACTTTTACCTTCTATACTGATTTCAAAGAGTTCGCCATGTTTAGCTTTCCATGCTTTGATATCTTCTTTTGTATACTTCATATTTATTAAATTTATTTTTTATCTAAGAATAAAAAGGGAATAGCCTTTTCAAGGCTCTTATCTCCTTGTTTCCATTCTGTATTATCTTCGGTAAATTCACAACCAATAAGCACATCTGTTGTTATAGCATCTCCTTGCGATGGATTACCATAAGACACCACAATATCTACACTTGCATTTAATATATTACCTTTACACGCCTTGCAAAGTGCAAGATATTCACTCTGCACAAGGTTAATCTCACCAACATAGTTAATGTTACCATGCTGTATAGAGTGAGGTTTATTACCTTTTGCATACAGGTGTTCCTTTTCTTGTTTGATATTATACTTAATTCCTTTGATGCCTGTAACCAGACGACCTGCAAGGACTACGCTAACATCCGACCATTCATATTCTCTTGAGTTAAAAAACATATTTCTTTATCTTATGTGTTCGACTGTTCTACGAAAAAGCCTAAGGCAACATCAATGAAGCGTGCATAACCATATGGGCGTACTTTGATGGAGATGTTTATCTTACTTGTTGCTAATACATTTTGTTTTGGATCAATGAAAATTTTACAACCTTCTCCTTTATCATTAGCCGAGAGTTCGCCTTCTGCGGTCATACTTCTGTTGATAGCATTTTCGATAAACTGACTCCAGCTGGCTATAATCCCTTGATGAAGTGTGCCATCTTCATTGATGGTTAGCTCATCAAGCATAAAGTCAAGAAGCGTATTATAAGCTATTCTATAAGCCTTGTCGATGGTTCTTCGAGCCGTTAAATGGCTGTAATCATCTTCTTGGCGACAAGCCAATTGATCATCCACAAAGAAGTACCCACTCTTACCTACATATTTTCTTGGAGTGATATAACCTGCATCATAAAGGTCAGAAACAAGTCCAAATTGTTCATCTATAGTCTTAGCGTTTAAGAACATCTCCAAAGGCTTTAATGCTCCATTTTTTACTCTTCCTATATTTCTTTGAACAGCTAATCCTGCAAGCTTACCAGCCATTACACCAATGGAAGCACCCTCAGAATTTACGATTGTATCACCAAGTAAAATGCCCACACGATTGTAAGTTTCTTGCCTTAAACTTTTAGGTACAATCCCCTTAAAGCCACGACCTTCCAAGATGATAAACAAAGGAGCAAAGAGTGAAGTGGTTGCCCATTCTGCTAATCCTTGTGCCTTAGGAAGTGCTGTAAAGACATCTTGGTCAAGACCATCTTTCGGTGTTGCTTGTCGTGATTCTCCTGCAACAAAGATGCCTCTCAATACACCATTTTGAGAAGTGATGAGTTGCTTTATTTGTCCGTTATCCTTATCGCAAAGTTCGCTAAACCCTTTGGTTTTGTCCACAGGATAAAGAATCAACTTAGTACCTTCTTCTGCTTCTTGGTAAAACTCCTTAACGTGCTTGTAAAGACGAGGATTATTTTCACTTGTTACTCCGAGTTTGATAAAATCATCAAAGCTATGTAAGCTATAAGCCGTATTAAGAACTAATGTTTGAGAAACAGCTGTAGCCCCACAGACAAGAGCAAAAAGACCATCGGGACTATCCCCGACAATACCTAACTGCCCATTTAAATATTGAATTTTAATTCTTGGTAATGCCATTATTTATATCCTTTTTTTTATTTCATTGCCTCTGCAAGCAGATAAACACCTTTCTTATCATATCTTCTTACTGCACCACCTGTGCGAAGTAAAAACGAATAGATGTCTCCATAATACATGGGGTTATCTGTCGAATCGAACATCTTGATTTCACCCATTGCACGAGAGACACTCTTTTCATGCCATGCCAAGGCACATGCTAATTCACTGGCTTCTCCTGCAACATCCCAAGATATAAGTGTCTTGTCTGTTTTACAGCGAAGAACACGGCTTCTTTTCATAACATTAAAACCGTAGAGTTTACCTACTATACCATTCTGAGTATCAGCAGAAGAGGTAAATGCCCATTTATCTGTATCCGCCAGGTCTGAAAGTAAGTCGGCATACATATAAGCATCAAGAAGCAAGTAACGACCTTCTTCAGGAATGTTGTCGGCATCGAACTTAGTCATTAAGCCAACGATGTCTTCTTTACAAATACGCTTTCTCTTTCCAATAGAAGTATCAGAGGTGTGTGCATCACGCTCTGTTGTACCTGTTGTAAGGATTATCTGCTCCTTAGGAACCGCACTTGCCCAACGCCATAAGAGGTTAGTATTTGCCACTTCTTGAAGCTGGGCACGATCGTTTGAAATGACTGAATTACGTTTATCGTATGACAACTCAACCGTATCTATCTGCGGAATAAAGATAGGCTCAGTGGTTAGTTCATCGATTGTGTATTCTAAATCTTGGTCGATTCTTTGTCCTGCCTGAGTGGCAGGCTTGATCGTACGATTAACTTTAACACCCGATGGGGTGCCTGCATTTGGAATGTGCACTCGATTGTTATTGACAAAGGTAGAGTCATCTACCGATTTAACTGCAAAGCTGTTGTTGGGGTAGAAATTCTCCACCAACGTACTTTGCCATATTTGTTTTTGTAATCCCATTTGTTATGTTTTGAATTATAAATTAAACCCTTTTGTTACTTGTAAATGTAGGTGAGATGATATTACAGAGGATTTTACTCCTTATAATCAATTCCAAATTTTTCTTTATACTTCGCTTTGAAAAGCTCCATATTCTGATCTCTTAACTGTGCAAGGACTCCTGCTTTATCTAACTCATCCCAAGACTTGTTTGTAAAGTCACCATCTTTCCCATTTCCTTGCCAAACAGATGATGCACGAGGAGTAGGTGTGGCTGTCATCGAATGAATAATACTCTCTGTCGTTTCTCTATCCTTTATCATAAGGTTTGCAAAGGAAGATTTCTGCTCCTTTGTTATCTTACCTTCGGAGATTGCCTTGTCAAGGAAGGTATTGATTTCCTGTTTTTCTAATGCTTCGAGCTTATCTTTGTAACCTTGTACAGTTCTTTCAAGAATCTCGACCTTTGATGCTTTGTTTTCCAATTCACGAATGTGGTTTAATACAGCTTCATCATTAGCCAAATTTGCAAAGGATGCAATGCCTTTTAATTGTTCTTTTAATGTCATTTCAATGTTATTTAAAGGCTGTTTGTGTAGCCTATTATTAAAATATGTATATAACTCTTCTGTGCTTGATGCCTTAACTTCTTCCTCATTCCAATCATAGATACCATCAATGAACTTCATCGCAAGAGCCTCCTTGGCTGTTATCCAGTGGTCTTTCTCATCAAAATAACGAACAAGGATCTCTTCTTTTGTCAAGCCCGACTTATCAGCTATCATGCCAGCTAAGTCTTCTTGAAGAGTCTCAATGAGTTCTGCTGTATGACGAAGTTCAGAAGCATTACCATAAGCTCCACCACTTACAGAATGAAGCATGAGCTTGGCATAAGGAGACATAAACAAAGGCTTACCACATAAGGCTATAATACCTGCAATACTCGCTGCTACTCCATCTATATAAATAGTAATATTAGCTTTACTCATACGCAAAGCCTGATAAATAGCCATACCTGAGAATACATCACCCCCATTACTATTGATACGCACATCTATTTTTTTATATGTCTGCTCCAAAGATAGAAGTTCAGCAACCACACGAGATGAGTCTACCTTTTCATCATTGCCCACATCACCATAAAGAAGAATGGCGACTTCGCCTTTGCTTGGAACTATATTGAAGAATTGTTTTTGCATGTCTTTTGTGTTATTTTTTTGCAAATATAAGAGGATTTTTAAAAGAGAAAAAACGCCATATCTATCATTGCAATATGTTTGTATTCTATTGTTATTCAGATGAATACCACTAATGAGTAGTTTTGTTTTTTTACATAATAATAAGAACTTTGTAACAACTTTGTAACATACAGAAAACATTTATATGACAAAAACAAACTCAATCAATAAACAAGAAATCGCCAAGTCACTCTTTCTTGATGGTAATTACACCCAAGAAGAAATTGCAGACAAAATAGGAACAACTCGACAAACGGTAGCTCGCTGGATTAAGAAGGGGAATTGGGAGGAAATCAAAGCGTCAGTTACCATCACCCCTACACAGATTATTGCGCAATGGAATCGGCAGATTGTAGAAATTAACAATAACATTAACTCTCGTGAAAAGGGTAAACGTTTTGCAACGACACAAGAAGCAGATGCGCTTGCTAAGTTAGCTGGGGCTATTAAAAAGATAGAAACCGACTTAGGAATATCAGACATCGTGGGAGTTTCTATGCGTTTCTTATCGTGGCTTCGAGCCTTTGATATAGATGAAGCTAAACACTTTAACACTCTTTTTGATGCCTTTATCAAAGATCAAACAACGAACAAAAAGTAAGAGAAGTGACAAAATTAACAGATAAACAAGCCATTGAAATTTGGGAGAGATTTTCTCGTGGACTGGCAAAAGACATTGATGTAGATGAGAGTCTTTCACGGCACGACATTGAAAAACAAAAAGAACGCTTAGAAAAAGACCCCATTGCATGGATTAAATATTTCTTTCCAAGCTATGCCAAGTACGAATTTGCTCCTTTTCATATAAAAGCAATTAAGCGTATCATTGAAAATGATGAATGGTATGAGGTATTATCATGGAGTCGTGAGTTGGCAAAATCAACCACAGTAATGTTTTGTTTGATGTATCTAACGCTTACAAAGAAAAAGAAATTTGTAGCTCTTGCATCAGCAACCATTGATTCTGCCGTGAGACTACTGACGCCATATCGAATGAATTTTGAACACAATCCTCGTATTAGGCAATTTTACGGGAAACAACCCATACTGGGACAATTCACAGATAAAGAGTTTTCATGCGCTTGTGGGGCAAAATTTATTGCAATTGGTGCAGGCTCTGCTCCACGTGGAATGCGACAAGAAGCCATCCGACCTGATGTGATTTATCTTGACGATTTTGATACAGACGAAGATTGTCGCAATCCTGTAACGCTTGATAAAAAGTGGGATTGGATGGAAAAGGCTCTATATCCCACACGAAGTATCTCTGAACCGACACTCGTTATTTGGTGCGGAAATATTATTGCAAAAGATTGTTGTATTACTCGCGCAGGGGCTTTGGCTAATAGTTGGGATGTGGTTAATATCCGTGATAAACAAGGAAGAAGCACATGGAGTGCCAAAAATAGTGAGGAACAAATCGACAATATTCTTTCTAAAATTAGTGTAAAGGCTCAGCAGGGAGAGTATTTTAACAATCCCATATCGGAAGGGAAGATTTTCAAAAATATACCCTTTGGTAAAATACCACCATTAAATAAGTTTAAGTTCGTAATTGGATATGGAGACCCTGCATATTCAAACTCAAAAAAGAAAGGCAGTTCTCCCAAAGCCTTGTGGCTTATTGGAAAACTAAAAAGTGTGTACTATGTTATAAAGGGCTTCCTTGCGCATGAAACAAACGCCAACTTTATTGGTTGGTATTTTGAACTCGACAAGTATGTAGCAAAACAAACCAATGTGTATTGGTATATCGAAAATAATAAGTTACAAGACCCTTTTTATCAACAAGTCTTCAAACCTTTGCTTAGAGACGAATGTGCTAAACGTAGACAGCAGTTATTTATAAAGGAAGACACAAGACGCAAGACTGATAAAGCTACTCGTATTGAAGCCAACCTTGAGCCTATCGATAGACTTGGAAACTGGGTCTTTAATGAAGAAGAAAAAGACAATCCTCATATGAAAGAACTTATTAATCAATTAAAACTCTTCGACCTCTCTCTTGCTTACCCTGCCGATGGATGTGATGCCGTAGAAGGGGGTGTCACTATGACTGACATCAAGGCAAGCGAGAGTGAACCTGTTTATACCATTGATTATGCTGATATTACAAACAATAATCCTTATATCTTATAATATATGAGTCAATTTATCACCCTACAAGATTACGATGCATCTATTCATCGTGAGATATTAGACAGTCTGCTTCGGCAAGGTACTGCCGAGTACGACCCTGAAATAATAGAAATATGTGAGGATAGGGCTATTGCAGAGATGAAAAGTTATATGAATAAGGTATATAATTGCGATGCCATATTCTCAGCTACTGGTAAAGACAGACACCCGCTTATCCTTATGTTTGTTCTCGATATAACCATTTATCACATCTTCTGTCAGCACAATCCTTATAAAATAAGTAAGATAAGGGAAGAACGTTACAATCGTGCCATCGAATGGCTCAAAGGAATTATGAAAGGCGATATCACCATTGATGGCGCACCCTTGTTTCCCGAAGAAAATCAAGAAGACAACGGACGATGGCAGATTAAAAGTAGCGATGTAAGACCTATATTTGAATAAAAACTATGAAAAAAAATAAAACAAATATCATACAAGGTGGGATAAATGCTCCATCACTTCGACAACCTGATGTGGTGTTGCAAATGCCTGAACTATTTCACTTCGATTTAAATGCTTATATGAATGCCGTAAACTCGGCTTCAAGCATTGATTATTCTAATCGTGTGCGTCTTTATGATATGTACGAAAGCGCACGATTTGACCTACATTTTTCAGGAGTGATGGACAAACGACTTCGGGGGGTGACGCAAATTCCAATTAGCTTTGTACGTGACGGAAAACCTGACAAAGAGATTACAAAACAGTTACGCTCGCCATGGTTCAAAGAACTTCGAAAGGAACTTATCAAATCTGAGTTTTGGGGATTTACAATTCTACAATTAGAACGTGGTAAGGATGGAAATATACACTTTGAAAGCATTAATCGAAAACATTATGACCCCGTAAGAAAGTGTCTCTTGAAGTTCCAAGGAGATATGCAAGGTGAACCCATAGAAAACTTTCCTAACATACTCTTTGTTGGAACTGAACGTGGATTGGGAATCATGGCAGAAATTATGCCTGCTATTCTATACAAAAAAGGAAATATCGGAGACTGGGCAAGGTTCTGTAACATCTTTGGTATGCCCATTCGTGAGTATACTTACGATGCTGGAGATGAAGAAGCAAGACGTAGACTTATTGCTGATGCTCGACGTCAAGGTTCTAATGCTGTATATATTCATCCAAAAGATAGTGATTTAACGCTCATTGAAGCTGGCAACAAAACGGGTTCGAGTGAACTGTATAAAACTTTTACAGAATATTGGGATGCTAAAATTTCTATTCGCATATTAGGTAACACCCTCACTACTGCTGTGGGTAGCAGTGGAACGCAGGCTTTAGGTACTGTCCATAAGGACGAAGAGGATGAAATGAATGCAGATGACAGGGAGTTTATTTTAGATATCTTAAATTATCAAATGCGAGATATCTTTGCTTCTTTGGGCTTTAACACTGATGGAGGAGAGTTTGTTTATGCCAAAAAGGATAAGATTGATGTTGCCCAACAAATAGATATCGTCCAAAAGTGCAGTGCAATGGGTTTGCCCATATCTGATGATTACCTTTACGAAACCTTTGGCATTGAAAAGCCTGAGAACTATGATATGCTTAAACAGCAGAAAGAAGAGGAAAGACAGGCTTTGCGTTTAGCTCTTTCAAAGCAAGAAGAGACCCAAGAAGAAAAGCAAGAAAGCCAAAACTCTTCAAACGATAATCAAACGACATTTAAACAGCATTTGAAAAGTTTTTTTTGGAGTAGCCCCATATCAAGGTGCTATCAACCATATCGACTTTTAATTGATGAGCTTTATTATGGCTCCTCGTGTACCTGTCATTCTCATTTCGTAAATAGCAAAGAGGGAATAAAATTCAATTTGAAGGTGCTTGATGTCTTTATGAAGAGCATTTACGAGGGGTTTGATACAGAAAAGGAAATAGAGCCTAATATGTATGCTGAACTATTGCGGTTAATGAATGAAGCTACCATCGAAGGACTTTCAATGAGTAATTTTTCTATTGAGCATAATCGGGAGTTCTTGCATGCTATCAAGCATTCTAATGAGGTATTCTCGGCTTTCAAAACTCATGCTATGGGGCGAAGTATGCAAGCAAAATTACTTGACGAAAAAGGACGTTTAAAGTCTTATGACCGTTGGGCTAAAGAGGTGCGTTCCATTTCTTCGCATCATGTGGGGGCATGGCTTCGCACAGAATATAATACGGCTGTACTTCGTGCGCATAACGCTGGAGATTGGAGAGAGTTTATGGCAAATAAAGATATTATGCCTAACTTAAGATGGGTGCCTACTACATCTCCTGATGCAGAAGCCACTCATCGGAGCTTTTGGGAGAAGAAACTCACGCTTCCAATAGAACATCCATTTTGGAATAAACATCATCCAGGTGACCGTTGGAACTGCAAGTGTGCGCTCGAAGCAACAGACGAGCCTGCATCCCCCGACAGCATAGTAAAGGATATTCCTGACATTGCGCCCCAACGGGGGCTTGAAAATAATGCTGGAAAAGATGGGATTATCATAAACGATAATCACCCTTATTTCCCAAAGAACTGTTCTTCATGTACCTTTTACAAACAGCGTGGAGTTAAGAATAGGATAAAGGGGTGGTTTAAAAACCATAAAAAAGATTGCTTTAATTGTCCATATATCAATGGGTGCTTATATAAGAAAGAGGAGAGAAAAAATCTGATAAGAAAAAGAGCGAATGAAATACGAAATAAAGTAAAAGAAATTTATCCAACGACAACATTCAATAATCCACAATTTAATAAAGAAGTAACAATGAGTGTTAAATGTATAAAAGAATTTCTTAGTCAGCCACATGAATTTATAAGAGAAAAAAATGAACTTTTACTTGAGATGAGAGAAGTTTTTTACAATTCTAAGTATATTGGAGCAGGAATTCCATCAGAAAAGCATAAAGAGGATATTGCTGTTCATCTTTTTGAAATCTCAATAAAGAATAAACCTTCTTGGCTTGTAGTTCGTGAATGTTCCGATAAAACTATAAGGCTTTATAGTATTTCTGACAATGAAACAATATTAAAAGCATTAAAATAAAAAAACTTAATCGTAGCCCCGTGGAACTCCAATCCACGACTTGCGATTAAGTCCTATATCTTTCGATATTGATGCAAAGATATACAGATCTATGTACATACGCAAATAAAACGAAGAGAAAATGTCTTTCACCAGCAAAGAAATCGCTCAAATCATCGAAAAATACCCCCAAGAGATAGAAAAAGCTATTAAAAACACGCTACCACGTAAGATAGCCATCTTGGCAAAGAACCACTTTAAGAACAACTTCCGTCAAAGTGGATTTGTCAATGGGGGTAAACAAGCTTGGAAACAAACCATGCGCCAAAGCTTTGGTTCTCGCTATACTCCTCTTACCTCTGGAACAGATAATCTCATGCGAAGCATCACCACTTCTACCTCACCTGGATTAGCCATCATTACCAACCCTTTACCATATGCAAGCATTCATAATGAAGGGGGAGATATAAAGGTAACAAAAAAGATGAAAGGTTTCTTTTGGAGTCGTGCTTATGCCCTCGGAGCAAAAGATGGTAAGCTACCAAAAGAGTTACCACAAGAAGCGCAAATGTGGCGATGCTTGGCACTATCTAAGCGCACAAGCATACATATACCACAACGCAAGTTTATTGGCGAGAGCATCGAATTAAACAACAAAATAAAGGAAACAATCAATAAAGAACTATACAATATTAGCAATGGAAAAACTTCTCGTTAATTTAATTGAGCATATCTCAAAGAATATGCCTCAAATATCGTTAATAGATGAGGACTACGGACAACTCGAAGCCCTCGATAACGAAGCAAAAGATATGTATCCCTTAACTTATCCTGCTGTGCTAATCGATATAAACTCTTGCCAATGGAAAAACTTATCTGAATTTACCCAAGAAGGAATAGCAAACATTCGTATCCGTTTAATTATAGACTGTTATGATGATACGCACTACCATTCCTACACTACTGATAGAATTTACCAACGTGAAGAAATAAGAAAAGCCCTGCATCGTGCGATACAAGGCTTTCGTCCATTAAACGATGGTTCTATGATAAGAACAGAAAGTCAATTTTTTACATTCAATCACGGCATCAAGGTCTACGAAAGTTCCTATACCTGCCGAGTGTATGAATCTACTCAGGAAAGAGCGAGCATTCATAAGAGACACGTTTTGATGAACGTTTCGGCTCATATCGAAAACCTAAATAACGACTCTTCTGAATAGTTTTTCCATCTACCTTTTCACCTGACATAAGCAAACGTTTAATAATGCGAAGTACGGTTAGTTCACTTAAAAAGAACTCTTCATGAGCAAGTTTGGCAATGGTGTCATCGAAACGAAGTCTTTGCACTTCGCTCCAAAAATAAAAACGCTCGAACATCTTTCTATCACGAGCTTCTATCAAGTATTTGTCTCTTCCCTTTGGCATGCTTGCAAAAATAAAAAAAGCATTTACAATTTCCAAATTTGCAAATGCTTTTTTTATAATTCGTTGTATTGATTATTACAACCTACAGAACGATGGCTCTATTTTTCTCCATATACCATTCTTGTCTAATTGATAGAAGTAATAATTTAGAGCCGTTCCTTGAACGATGTGACTTTCTTTAAAGAGATTCATTATTTCGCTATATTCATCATCAAAAATATCTTCATATTGATACAGTTTTGAAAGCATTTTATAATCAAAATCACATGCGTTTTTCTTCTCTAAAAGCGACATTGCAATTTTATAAACAGGGTCTTTCTTTCCTTTCTCACTTTCTTCTATATAGCGATTTAAATAATTTTGAAGGCGTTGTGCTGCTATCTCGGCACGTTCATCAAAACCTTTTACATTATTAGAGTTTATTTCTACCTTAAACTTATCACTAACAAGTGTAAAACTTCTTTGCTGTGCATTTCGCATTTGTCCATACTCAGCCATTACATCACGAAAACTTTCACACTCTCCATCAAGCCATTCTTTAAACTCTGTAACATTCTTAACAATGGTGTGTAAACGTTCTTCTATAGAAAGAAGAAACTCTTTTCTTAATTGTTCATAACTCTCACGCTTATTTAATCTTTCTTTTCTTTCTTCTTGCTCTAATTGTCTAAGCAAGTCTTTGCGCTCTTGCGCTGTCATTTTCTTTAATTCTTCTGTGTTCATACTAACTAATTATTTTGTTTTTAGGGTTTATAATATAAATTGTATTTAACTCTTTTTTAGGTGTCCGAAGTTTTAATCCTCCCTTCTTTAAGATTGAATATAAACGGCGTCTTACTGCAAGATGCTCTTCTACACTAATCTCATAAAAAGGTTTCCCTGCAATACGTGGATTCATGCAAAGAGCATTTACAATATCCCAATTGTAAGTCGGAATGTTAAATTCTTTTTGCATCATCTTCAGCGTTGCGCTTCGGGCATCCTTAATATTTTGATTAATCTTTTGGAAATCCTCTAATAGAACGATTAAGGTAGCATATTCCTTTGGGGTTATATCTTTTAAGCTTGTGGTTCTTCCATTGGTAACCTCGCTCACTAAATGCTCCTTGTACTGCTCCTGCTCTTGCCTATCCTTATATATTTTAGAAAGTAAGGAATAAAAATACTTGTAATTCATTTTCTATATCGAATAACTGCCATCACTAAATCGTTTCTTTTTATAACAATAGAACTATTGTCCTTATCTTGACAAATCTCAGCAGTAAAGTTTGTCTTATGGCTTACACTTGAACGTTTGCGCATAGCTTGAAGTTCTTCGTTCATTTCTGCACATAATAAAAGCCACGTTAGATGACTATTTGCTTTTACTATGTATTTAAAGTGTTGTTCTAAAGCATCTATCCACCTTGGATGTTTTTTACCACAGCGTGTCTCAAAACTAAATCTACCCATGATGCTCAAGTTTATACTCTATATACACTTGCCTTGCAGTACGCAAAGTATCATTTACACTCTCTTTTAACGTGTTAATAGGAAGTAGAGGAAGTTCTTTGTAACAAACATACAACATGCCATTATATTCCATTATCTGTATTACTTTTTTTGATTCTTCACATATACTATTTTCTTTTGCTATTTTCTCCGCTAACTTTGCCTTGCGTTGACTTTGTTTGAGCCATGCAATGAAATCACTTATTACTCTTTTCATAACTATTTATTTGTTTGTTGTTTCCATTCAATATTGATACAAGCGTCGAGCATTCCTGTTCCACCACACATTGAACAAGGCTCTTTTGCCTTTTCATTAAACTTATCTATTGTCCAAAAATAACCATTACCTTGACACTTATTGCATTTATGGTTACAGCTAACAAGACTTTCCTGTGCTACTGTTGTTTGATTGCTTACTACATTTAAGTCTTTAAGTTTAATGTAATATCTTGAATGCCCATTAAAGGTAGGGGCTTCAAGCGTTACTTTTGTTTTTATATTACTCATTGTCTTCTGTTATTTTATTTACTTTACTCATCGTTGTTGTTTTTATTCATTTCTTCAATTTCATACTCCGCTAAAGAGACTCGAAGCTGAAACTCTTTAGATAATTCTCGACAAAGCTCAAGATAATCTGAAAGCGAACTACTGAAAGGTATTAGCTCATTTGTGATTTTATCTTTTACCTTCTCTATTTGCCACTTCTCCATTATTTCAACGTTATTAGGCTATCGCACTCTAAAACTTCTACAGAAATGTATATTCGAACTTTAGAAGTTTCTTGAATATTTAAGCAGCGTCTTAATTCTTTATCAGTCTTCACTATCTCTTTGTAAGACTTCATTAATATTTGCTTCACTTCTTCTTGCTTTCGCTTATCGCCTGTTTTATCAACAAACCCTGCAGTTGTACTAAAGCTAAATAGCTTACCATTCGTCCTAATACTTATAGTTGTTTTAAACCTACATAGCAAAGGCTTTGCTTGTTCTTCATTCTTCATTGTCTATCTCGTTTTTCTTATCAATTGCCATTTTATTACCATATCTGATAGCTCCTTCATCCCATACAACAAAACCGCCACCGCCTGCTGTCTCTTTCTCACGTCCCGAGCAAAGAGCCATAAAACCTGAGACCCTAACCTTAACCCCAGCTGCATATCGAAGACGAACAGCAGAACGACCCAGTGGGCGACTCTTATCTTCTTGAGAGATAAAGATAAAACTCTTTTGACGATACCTTTCTACCATATCCATTGCATCTTCATATGTCCAATTTGCCATCTGAAAGCTATCAAGAATAATGAAATTAGGACTTTTATGTTTGCTTAATCTGTCGTGGAGATGGTCGATATCAGCATCTTCAATAATGAGTAAACGATTATTCACCTCATCCATATTAAACATCTTTAATCGTCTTTGAAATGATTGGCGAACACCTTCTTCAACACTTATATATAACACTCGACCTTCTTCGCACAGCTTTTTAGCAAGTTGCATCACAAACGAACTTTTACCTTGTGCAGAAGCTCCACTAATAAACCACATTTCATTGGTAGCTGGGCAACCGAAGGCTTCTTTCCATTCTCCTTCCCACGATAGGGTCTTGTACTTCTTGGCTCGAACCTCACGAGGCGAGTAAGCTCTATTCCTTGTTACCATTGTCCTTTTTTATTAGTTGTTCTAACAAATCGTTTGTGCGTTTAATCTCGGCATAAATTTCTTTCAAGACATTCACTATTTCTATCTCGTATATTTTCATTTTGCTTATCATTTAAATTGTTCGTAGCTTCTCAATCTCTGTATAAACACGTCTTAAGCCTCCTTGTGTTTTAAGCACAATGGCTTTTATATCTGCTCCTGCAGGCGCATTTACCTTTGCTACAATGTGGGCTTGTTCACGTAGAAACTTCTCACGTTCTTTTCCATCATCAGGAGTAACCTTAGAATATCTATCACCATAGCGAGAAAGCATTTCTGTATAGCCCACTTTCTTACATTCTATCGAACGGTTTATCTTTTCTTTCAAACCATCTGCTCCCATCATATACCAAGCACAACACCGTTCTGTTGCATTCCATAAAGCTTTCAGTTCTAAGAATGCTTCATATTGTAAATCGCCTGCTTCATCTAAAATGATAAGAGGCTTATCTATACTGCGAAGGTAAAACACTAAATCCTCATACACATCACCATAACGACCTTTTGCATCAACACCAAACTCTTTAGCTATCTTACGGATAAGCTTATGCTTACTTTTCACTTGAGAGCAATCAATATACACTGCATTCTTATGACTTGATGCGTAAAGGCGAGCTGTAAAGGTTTTACCTATGTTGGGAATATCACAGAGGATACCACTAATGCAAGAACTTTGAACAAACTCAAGCTGGGCTGTAATATAAAGATAAGTAGGAGTTTTAGCTGGTTTCCATTCCAAACGTGCGTGCAACTCTACATTTAATCGTCTTGCTACAGTTATCCAGCCTGCATCACTTAGCACCTTTTCACGCTGTCCATTCTTTATTTGGTTATAAACAGAGCTATTTATACCCAATGCACTTGCGTGCTTTGCATCACTTGGATATTGCTCTCTATTTTGTTTTATAGCGTTTATTATACGCTCTTTCATTTCTGTTGTTACCATATAAATATTGTTTAATCATTCTTTAAATACAATTGAAATATCATTTAAGCATCATTTCTCGCCCTACTTACATAATCGGTAGAAGTTAAACTATGATAGCTATAATCTTCTTCCTCTTCTTTGTTAGGCATATCCACCGCCAAGTCTTCTACTTCTTCTGTATAGGTGTCTTTTTCTTTTAGAACACCCACGTGGTTAATAGCGTTATCTTTTACATAGCGATTGAAAGAAGCTATCTTCTTTTGTTGCTTCAAGAATATTGCCTTATCTTCTTCTGTTTGTTCGACATCAGCTGTGTTAAATGTTCCAACATTTTCGAGGGTATCTATAAGCATTCCATTTTGATATATAAACACCTCATCATATTTGCCCTCTTCATCGGGTATCCAATAAGCATCTACCTTCATGTTGTTAGGCGCAAGCTTCTCTAAGATACTCGTATCGCTCAACCACCAATCTTTATAATCTACACGACAGTAACTGTTGCGTCTGATGCTCGTTTCGGTATGTTCGCCTATATAGCGAGCAAGCAAAGCTTTGTTGATTGGCTGAAGCGTGGGGTTGATATGCGATACAAAGACTTCCCAACGTGTCATACCCTTGAACTTCTTTTGATTAGGATGAAGTGAATTGTTCCATTCCATCACATCGTGAGCATCTTCTGTTATGAGTTGCTCCCAGCTGTAATACTCTTTATCTTCATAAAGGTCGTTGGTATCATCGCTTATCTTCTTGCTCTCAGTGCGCCACTTACCTTTGCCATAGAAGCGTCCTATACCTAAATGATTACGATGTTCTATGCGTTTTTTCTTTGCACCATTCATAGGTTCTGCATACTTTTCTTGTGAGTTCTGTGGGGCGCAAAAACGTACAAAAGGAAATATCACACCTGCTTTCAAAAAGCTGTCTTTCCATTGGCTCATCAAGTGATTTTCTACCTCTACTTGTGCTGGTGTTCCCCAGCCGTGTCTATCAAGCAAACGAAACATACTTCTAAAGCAGTCTATCACAATATCAGTGGTCTTATATCTGTTATAAGCAAAGCCTATCACACAACCACTCTGCACATCGTAGGCATAATATGCCTTTGGGCGAATCTTGGTATCTTTAAGTTTACGAGGCAAGTCTCTATCATCAAAACTAACCTTTGAAAGAGAGAACTCTGAATTATGCCTGTGAACATGAGGGGCATTCTCGTGATAAAAGTTCGTCCAGCTCTTCAAAGCATGCTCTATCAGTAGCTTGTTCTTGGGCTTATTCATATAAAAGTTTATCGTTGCTTCGCTCAGGGTCTTGGCTTCGCCTTTCTTATTAGTAAAATCGTCAGGATTAAATAGCTCACCTGTTTGTGGGTCAAAAGCTTCTATCTCGCCACAAACAAAAGATATATACATTTCATACACCTGCTTGGCAAAGGGTTGATTGCTTTGTATCGCTAAACCGAGAATCAATTGTTCTGTTTTGTAATCCACTCGTCTGGTATTTTGATTCCCGAACTTACCACTTATCAAGCAAGCATATCCTTGTTTCTTAAACTCGTTTACTTTCTTTCTAAATCTAATAATGCTCGAAGGAAGAGTGTGGGCAAACTCTTGTTTTATTAGCTCTAAACAATCTGACATCATTTCCCAATCATAGCGTTCGCCCATTACCTGGTGTTGGGCTTTGGCATTGTTGTAAAGAGATATAGCACATTGAATAACACTGGCATTGTTGGTATATTCGGCTATGTGCTTTTCGCTGAGCTTTACACCACATTGAGATTCATCACTATAAAAAGCATAGGCATTTCTATCATACAGATAATTCTCTTTTATCCACTGAACAAGACGAGTTACTTCTATATTGGGATACCAACTTTTTACCACTTCTTTCATCTCGCGAGGCAAACTATCTACAGCTACCAAAGCATAACGACCTAATCCTTTTCCTGAACGTATTACATTAAACTTTTTACGAGCAGACATCTGTTTATAGTTGGGTTCACTGAGTAAGCCACGCTCAATGAGTTCTTTTGATGGTATGCAAAGCTTATCATTGTAATACTCAATCATAACATTATAATCTTTGAACGTTGTTATAACTTCTTAAGTGGGGACGCATCTCCTCTTGAAGCATTTCAAGTTCCTCGATAAGAGGAGTTGCAACTTCTTTTATCAATATCCCCTTCTTATATAAGCTCGCCTTACCTCTTTCTATACGTATCTCCCTATCTGCTGGAAACACCTGCACTATTGTTCCATCATGAAAATGGAGTGTTTCCATTTCTATACACTCGTCATTCATCAAAACACCACCGTGCTGTAAAGCATCTTCTCTTATACGCTTTGCTGTAGCAGTAAAACCACGACCCTTATCGGTTGAAAAAGTTAATGCGTTATACACTGTGCGAGCATTAACTTTATAAACATGCACCAAACGCTCTCTTTCTGTATCTGATACTACTATATATCTTTTCATTTTTTTTCGTATTTTTGCAGTGAATAATAAATTATATAATTATGAATTTAGAAGTTATTTTATTAAAGGCTCAATTAGAAGCTTTAAGGAATTATTATGTTTCATCGTTAGCTACACTTTTCTCGCACGATGAAGAGAAAAACGACAAGGTTTGGCTTGCAAAGTTTTTTCTTTGGCGTTTCGAACGAGAAAATCTTTCTTCATTAGGCACGCTACCCGACCTTGATTCTCCTGAGAAAGAACTGATAAATCGCCGATGCTTTCAATTAGAAGTGTTGATGGATGTCGCTTATATCCAGGGAGAA
>QWCZ01000230.1_pt1 | contig 29014 bp, 29 predicted proteins | sample 1972651 | NCBI WGS metagenome assembly QWCZ01 (sample SAMN09866695, study PRJNA288562) | Human oral metagenome isolate pre1_saliva, whole genome shotgun sequencing... | isolation source: mouth | host: Homo sapiens | place: USA: California
AAGGTAAAAGCGGGTGATACTATTGGCTACAACCGCCGATATTCAATAAAAAATAACACCCGAATTGCCACAATACCCGTAGGATATGCCGATGGAATACCTCGCCTTGTAGGGAATGGCGTTGGGCATGTGAAAGTACACGGAAAATATGTTCCTATCGTTGGGAACATCTGTATGGATATGATGATGATAGACTTGGGCAAATTACCTGCCGAAGAGGGTGATGAAGTGGTAATATTTGACACTTTGGAAGAGTTATTAACCTTGTCTAAACACTGCCAAACAATACCTTACGAAGTGCTTACATCCATCTCCCGAAGAGTAAAAAGAATTTATGTGAAAGATTAAGCATTATCTCATCATAACTAGTACATAATGATAAAATAAAAATACTAGTAGTAACGGCAAACTTAATCCAAAAACAACTGGATTTTAAGATTGTGGAATAAACCAAAGCGAGATTTATTAAAATCTCGCTTTGGTTATTAATCTTTCATTACTTGTATATAAAGATCTCCATCTGTATTTCTTTGAGCTGTAAAATTTATTTCTTTACTTCTATTACGATGTGTCCATTCTTCTCCATTTTCTTCTACCCATTTAAATGTGGCTTCACAATCACACTTCTTGTTCTCCTTGTCTAAAGAAACATTTCTTATATTAGAAATTTCCACAGAGTAAAGCCTATTTATTATTTCTTGTATCTTATCGTCTTGTTTATAAGCTTTTTTGACAAAATCCATCTTCTCCTTCCATCTTTCTAGAACTTCTTCCATAACACGATCAACTCTTTCTTTTTCATTATCAATTTTAGCCAACATTGATTCTTTTTCTTTTTTTAATTCTTCAAGTTTCTTATCCCTTTCACTTATATAATTTTCAACATCAACATAATTATAACTATCATCTACTGTATATTTATTTTCTATTTCCTGACTTTTGGCATTATACTCTTCTTCTATCTTTCCCCTTTTACTAGAAAAATAATCATTAATATCTTCATCATCACTTATATCATACCCATTATCTCTAATACTCTGGCGGAATTCTTTTTTTTCATTTAGAAGTTTTTTATAATCCTCTGAATAATATTCCGTAGCTACCTTCCACCAATCAACAATATTATTATTATCAATCATCATTTCACGAACATGTTTTGACACTTCCTTATCTCCACACTCAGGAGCAGAGTTACAGCTAACTAATCCTCCTAATAAACCTAAAAATAAAACTGCTTTTTTCATAAGATTAATTTATATTTTTTCTAATATTTTTAATATTTCTTCAGATTTTGCATTAGGAAGCCCTATGATACTTCTCAATATGGTTGTCTTAAGCATATCAGGAATAACAAACCAAACAGGTGTTCCTGTTTTATAATCCCCCATATAAGGAAATCCTAAACTTTTTTCATTTTCACCATTCCATCTCATTGCAATAACAGACTCCTTTCCTCCATCATATTTTCCATAAGCAATACTAAATCCTTCACTGTGTTCTCCGTTATCATACAAGATTACATCACGCTTAAACTTACCATAAGCTACTTTTTCTGGTTTCATAATATTATATTTTTATAATTAATGTTGCGAAAATAACTCAAATCTAAACAAAAACCCTTATCTTTGCAATTATAAAATATAATAAAAAGGTTATAATTTATGATAGGTAATAAAATAAAAAATATTAGAGAATTAAAGAACTTCACCCAAGAATACCTGGCAGAAAAACTGGATATTTCACAAGCTGCTTATTCTAAAATGGAGAAAGGGGACACCAAAATTTCACAAGATAAACTCAATAAAATTGCAGAAATTTTAGAAGTAAATCCAAATGATATAACCGAGTTTGATAGTAAAAAGGTTTTAAATAGTTATAATTCTATTAAAGGAAATAATAGTAATATAACTTACAACCATCACGATACTCTTCTCATTCGCCAACTCTATGAGGATAAAGTTGCTCTTTTAGAAAAACTTTTACAAAAATCAGAGGAAGAAGTAAAACACTTAAAGGCTCTTCTACAGAAATAAAACTATTTACTTTTGAGCATTCTACTTTATTTTTACTATACTTATATTATCCTTATTGATAAAAACAATATACTATTTACAACCCTCAATAAACAAACAATCCCTTACAAAATTTGTAAGGGATTGTTATTTATGCTATTTCTTTATCTTAAAAAAATAATCATATGTTAAATATACTAAGAAACCAGCTACCGATATTACGGAATAAACCAATATATCCTCTATCCGCAACGAAAGAAATGCCTTATCCCTAGTAGTATAAAATACGATATATACGATCACAACACCTATAAAATATAATACGCTTATTAATATTCTCTTTTTCATAAATATAATATTAACAATTATTACTTTTATAACATGCCCAAGCCGATGCTATACCTGATTCAATTTATTTTTTCTTTTCTAATTCTACATTATAATTTTTGGTATCATATTTCATAACTGACCCCGTAACAATATCTATTCCCCACGGAACAAGTCCTGCAAATACATTGAGTATAGATACGGTATTAAACTTAGTATCCAACTCTATACCTTTATCAACATATCCCTCTTTTTTTAGTTCTACAATTTTATTTCTATTATCAAATAATCCTCTATTTACATTAAATGAACAAGGAGTAACACATTTCTCATACCCCTTATAATAAACTTTTGCCCCCTCTGGCTTCGAATTAAAAGTAATCTTATCCGTAGTACCTGTAAAAATTGTAGCACAAGATGTAAGTGATAATAAACCTAAACAAACTGCTGAATAAATAAAATTTCGTCTCATATATAAATCATTTTAATTTTCCACAAAGTTAAGAAAAAAATATTAATTCTAATCATTTTTTAGTTAAAATATATAAAAAAAATATTTTCTAATGATAAAATAGATACCTTTGCAATAGTGAAAAGTATTATTTTTTGTTTTATTGTTTTTTTGGGTATTTCTGTACAGTCACAAGAAGTAAAGGGATATATATACCTCAACGAAGACGAAAGAATTTTCCTCAACCATATCTATGTTACCAATCTCAATACAGAAAAAACCATACTTTCTAAAATTAATGGAGCTTTTAGTATTCCTGCTAAGGAAGGGGATATTATTCGCTTTACCTCGTTTCTTACCCAAAGAAAAGATATTAAGGTAACTAACGATATTCTCCAAAAAACAGAAAACTTCATAGAGCTAAAACAAGAATACAACAATATTGAGGAAGTTGTGATAAAATTCCGACCTACTGGAAACCTCCGTACTGATGTAGAGCGATTAGGCTACAAAAAAAGGCCCGTGCATATTGATAAAATTATCGGCTTGGCCAAAAAATCCAAAAATACTACTGACGATGATGCTCCTATGGGATTCAAAAATGGGGGATTCGTACTTGATGTGAATTATATCTACGATGTAATATCAGGAGATGCTAAGAAGAAACAACGCCTCTATGAATACGAAAAAGCACAAAAAAGCGTCAAAAATATAGAAAATTATTTCGGGAAAGCCTATTTTATCAATATGAAAATTCCTGAAAATCTAATATTAGATTTCTTATTGTTTGTATATCATTCTGACGATATCTATCGTTATACCAGCATAGAAAACTACGAAGCTGTGAGACCCTATATAGACAAATATCTACCAATATATATTTCAAGGTTGAATAACAATACGAAGATGATACCGAAATAACCAAATTCCCACTCATTAAAATACCATTTAATAAAGGTAAAAAGCCTCCTGAACTAATAATAATTGTTAAAAATATCATATATTTGCAAAAAAATAGAAATGAAAAAGGTACTATTGATCTTGGCAGGGCTAGTCTTTACGATGGCTTTTTCTCAGCAGAGAAAGAAAGATTATAGCCAAATAATGTATAGTAAAAACATTTATGAAATCAATGCCTTTCTGAAAGATGCACACCCCAATGACCCCAGAAGAGATATACTGAAACCGAGACTTATGGAAATGATTGAGGAGTACATAAAAAATGCTCTCCCATACGACCAACGGGTAGAACAACTACAAGAAATGTTGGCTCTATTGAAAAAACGCCCATCAACAAAAATCTCTTTTGATGAAATGAATGCTAAGATTCGTGAAAAACAAATCGCAGCACTCCGTGAGCAAATCAACGAAGCGGGAAAACGAATAAAAGCAAACAGCCACGAGTTGCAATTCGCACCTCAACAATACGAAGAGGGTAATACAGGTAAAGCAGCCTTGTCTACCGCACAAGCAGTGGGTATAAATAACTACACTTTCTCCGAAGAGGCAGAATTCAAAGAATTGATGTCCATATCTGCGGAAGAATACAAAAATAAATCCGTAAAACTTCTCAATGCATTATTTGATAATGACCCATCTCGTACTGATGTAGTGGTTACAATAGAAAACTCCTCCGATTGTAATTTAATTATGAGAATAGAAGGAGCAGGAGGAAAAAAATACAACCTTGCTGTGCCTTTTCATCAGTCAAATTCTATACTGATTGACAAGGGAAGTTACCTCTTCACAAGTTTGGTGTGTGGAGCTCAATATGCATCTCAAAAAACAATACAAAAACCTATCGTAGTAAATTTGGGAAATCCAAAATAAGATTATTAACATAGATAAAAATATATGGGTAAAAACAAATTAGCCAGATTTGAAGAAAATAAAACCTTACCTAATGTTTTCCAACCAACGAGAGAAGAGGCGCTTGGGCAGTTTTCATTGAAAGGAAAATGGAGAACCGAAGTATTCAAAAACAACAACCCCATCGTCCTTGAGCTAGGATGTGGAAAAGGAGAATACTCCGTAGGGTTGGGTAAGGCTTTTCCAAACAAAAATTTTATCGGAGTAGATATTAAAGGAGCTAGATTTTGGTTCGGAGCAAAGGAAGCTCACTCCAATAACCTAAATAATATTGCCTTTCTAAGAACCCAAATAGAACTGATAGATTGCTTCTTTGAGGCTGGTGAAATAGATGAAATATGGATAACATTCCCCGATCCACAAATAAAATATAAAAGAACAAAGCACCGCCTCACTCACCCTGATTTTCTTAATAGATATAAAAAAATCTTAAGAGAGGATGGAATTATTCATCTAAAAACAGACTCCGAATTTCTGCACGGATACACTTTGGGACTTTTACAAGGGCAAGGCCACGATATACTCACAGCTCACCACGATATATATGGAGCCCCTGAATATCAACCAGAAAATGCGCCGCTACTTAGAGAGATACAGACTTATTATGAAGGACTTTTCTCTGCAAAAGGCAAAACCATTACTTATATCCAGTTTAGAATAAGATAATAAATAATTCCTTTACTCACAAACTATAGTAAAGGAATTATTTTTTAGAAACCACCATATCTCACGAAGCTACCCAAAATCACCATCGTGATACCAATACAAGTAACCCCAATAATATGAACTGCCATCTCGGGAAGTTTCTCTATTTTACCCTTTCTTAATTTTGGTAAGACCCGAGTTTGTGCCGAAATTGCAAAACAAACTGTGGTAAGAAGTAAAATTAATTTTGTGGAAACAACTCTTTCTATAGCACTCGAAAATGAAAACCATTTAGTAAAAGTAGCATCATAATCGTATGCCATCATAATACCTGTGATGACTAATAATAACAATGCCGGCATACCTATCGGTTCGTAAGTTTTTTCAAAATTACCGATATAATCAAAGTTTTTTTCTTTCAAGGCCTTTGGGAGGAAACCACACATTAGAACCAAATGTCCTCCGACCCAAATTGTTGCTGACAATAGATGTACTATCAGCAATAAGTGATGCTTATCCATTTTCTTTTTTTATTATATAAACAAAAGAGATAGATGAAACTATCTCTGTTATATGTTGATTAAATTAATATATCTTAAAGTCCAAATTCCTTTTTAATATCCTCTACTCTATCTAATTTTTCCCAAGTAAAGAATTCCAAATCCTTCACGACGATTTGCTCGCCATTATTTTTATGGAATACTTTATCAGCAATATAGGATTCTCGCCCCATATGCCCATAGGATGCTGTTTCTTGATAAATAGGATTTCTTAATTTAAGATTTTGCTCAATAGCATAAGGTCTCAAATCAAATATTTTCAATACTCTTTCTGCTATTTCTCCATCAGAAATATTCAGCTTAGAGGTTCCATAAGTATTAATATATAGCCCACACGGTTCTGCAACACCTATTGCATAAGATACTTGTACCAAAACCTCATCTGCAACACCTGCTGCCACCAAATTTTTAGCAATATGGCGAGTGGCATATGCCGCACTTCTATCCACTTTCGAAGGGTCTTTTCCTGAGAATGCTCCACCACCGTGAGCTCCCTTACCTCCATAGGTATCCACAATAATTTTTCTTCCCGTAAGACCAGTATCCCCGTGAGGTCCTCCTATTACAAATTTCCCCGTCGGATTTATATGATATTTTATTTCGTTTGTGAATAGGTCTTGTATTGCTTTTTTTTGTTTGTCTTTCACTCTTGGAATAAGAATTTCTGTGATATCCTTACGAATTTTGGCAAGCATTTCATCATCAGAAGCAAAGTCATCATGCTGAGTAGAAACCACAATTGAATCTATGCGAATAGGCTTATGGTCATCAGAATATTCTATCGTTACCTGAGACTTAGCATCCGGACGGAGGTATGATATTTCACCAGATTTTCTTAGGGCTGATAACTCTCTGAGAATAGAATGTGCCAATGCTAATGCTAACGGCATATAGTTCTCGGTTTCGTTTGTAGCATAACCAAACATCATTCCTTGGTCACCTGCTCCTTGTTTTTCTGCTTTTTCATCAAAGCTTCCTTCCTTCAATCTATCTACCCCTTGGTTGATTTCCGGTGATTGTTCATGGATAGCAGATATCACTCCGCAGGAATCTCCATTAAACATATATTCGCTCTTCGTATAGCCAATATTATTAATAACCTCTCTCGCAATATGCTGAACATCAAGGTAAGCCTCCGATTTCACCTCACCAGCAAGTATTACCTGCCCTGTGGTTACGAGTGTCTCACAAGCTACTTTAGAATTTTTATCAAAGGCCAAAAAATGGTCTATCAATGCATCTGAAATTTGGTCTGCAATCTTATCTGGATGTCCCTCCGATACAGACTCTGATGTGAATAAATATGACATAATCTATTTCTTTTAATTGTTAAATGATTTTTTTACTTAGAAAAAGATAAATTTGCCAAGAAAGCATATAGAAAACGCTAAAAAGAGAACCATCTGTGTTTTAGCATTTTTTATAGAGGTTGCAATCAGCCAAATTTCTCCTCATCAACAAAATTATTGCTGCAAAGTTAAATACTATATTTCAATTGACAAAGAAATAAAGCAAAAAAATTGGAGTATATTAAATACACTCCAATTCTATTATATTGTCTATTGAGGTTTTATATTAATATAATCCTCTGGATTTTGGTTATAGTTCAATTTATTATGTAAAGCACTGATTATAAACTCTCTAAACTCATCTATTATTCTTTGTTTATAAGTTGGGCGATAATATATAATGCTCATCTCTCGGTATGGGAATGGCTTACGGAAACGATGTACCTTATCTCTTTGTACCTCAGAAAGTTGCTGAATAGCCAACTCTGGCAAAATGGAAATTCCCCCCACTCTATCCACCATTTGGATTAGCGTACTAATATTTGATGCTGAAAGTTCCAAATTCTGAGGTTTCAGGCTATTTTCTCTGAGGTGACAAATATTTTCAAACTGGGTTCGTAGGCAGTTTCCCTCCTCCAACAGCCATATTTTATCTAAAATAATATCATTCGGTGCAACAAATTTATCTTTTTCTATTTGGTCATCAGAAGCATAAAGCATAAGCTCTTCGTGAAAAATAACATCATGATAAAACTCTTCGGATCCCTCGTAAGGTGTGGCAATTATACCGGCATCAAGCTCTCCACTCTTCAACCCTTTAATGATATTTTCTGTATTCATTTCCTTAATATTGAAATGAATTTTTGGGTTTTCATTCAAAAAATTGAATATTTCCTCAGGTAAAATATACGCTGCTACAGTAGGTATTATCCCAAAATTAAGACGACCCGAAAGAATATTATTAAGTTGATTTGCCTTAGACTTCAAGTCATTCACTGAATCCATCACTAATTTTGCTTGTGCTATAATCTGTACTCCTGTATCAGTTGTACGGATTGGGTGAGTCGTCCTATCAAAAATCTTCACCTCCAATTCTTCTTCCAACTTCTGAATCATTGCACTCAATGTAGGTTGCGTAATAAAACAAGCCTGAGCCGCCTTTCCGAAATGTTTATATTTATCAACAGCGATAAGGTATTCTAATTGTTGAATATTCATCTTAATTAGGTTTATTTCTTTTATTGATATTACCAGAGGATATTCTCCGTTTTACAAATACAAAAATAAGGTATTTTTTTAAATATCTGACTTTTTTTGATTAAATTTGCTCTAAATTAGTCTTAAAAATCATCAATAATGGACAATAAAGATACGAAAAAACAAAACTTCCTACTCCAAGACTTTGCTTTACAGGAGAATATATCTGCTTTCGTACGAGAAAAAACTCCTGAACGGGTAATCTCAGCCAAAGGAAGTGGAGCTTATGGCTCTTTCGTTGTTAATAAAGACATCACAAAATATACAAAGGCTAAACTTTTCTCAAAAATCAATAATAAATGTAAGGTTTTCGTGAGATTTTCCGCTGTTTCTGGTGAAAAAGGAACCCCCGACACCACGAGAGACATCAAAGGATTTGCTATAAAATTCTATACCGAAGACGGAAATTGGGACTTAGTAGGCTCTAATTCACCAATATTTTTTGTAAAAGATGCAAAAAAATTCCCAAAACTAATACAATCCCAAAAAAAAGACCCTAAAACAAACCTCCGAAACGAGACGAAAATGTGGGACTATTGGTCCAAAAACCCCGAAACATTGCACCAATTACTCATCCTAATGTCCGACAGAGGAACCCCGTATAGCTATCGTTTTATGAATGGATACGGTGGGCATTCTTACTCTTTTATCAATGATAAAAATGAAAGATTTTGGGTGAAATTCCATCTAAAAACTCAGCAAGGCATCAAAAATTTCACAAATGAAGAAGCCGAAAAAATAGCAGGTAGCAACCCTGACTTTTATCAAGAAGACCTCATTAACGCTATTGAAAAAGGAAATTACCCTAAATGGACGCTATACATACAGGTAATGACAGAGGCCGAAGCCTGCGAGTTCCGATGGAATCCTTTTGATGTAACCAAAATATGGCCACAAACGGAATTTCCACTCATAGAAGTAGGTGAGTTGGAACTAAACCAAGTTCCCGAAGACTATTACTCTCATACCGAATTGGCAACCTTTGCCCCAAGTAATGTAGTCGCTGGAATAGCATTCTCCCCAGACAAAGTGCTACAAAGTAGAATTTTCGCCTACCCCGATGCACAACGATACCGTGTAGGAGTGAATGCTCACAACTTGGAAGTCAATCGTTCTAATGCAAATTACACCGAGCATCTCAACTGGGATACTTGCAGTATCACACACTTCGAAAACGAAAACACCAACGAAAACGACCACTATACACAGGCTGGGCTATTCTACACCAAAGCCCTCAACGAAACTGAAAAAACAAACCTCATCAATAATATCGTCCATAGCCTAAACAAAATAAAAAACGAAGAAAAAAACGATATCATCAACCGACAATTATGCCACTTCTTCCGAACAAATATAGAACTTGGGATGAAAGTTTCTATCGGCTTAGGCTTGGATATTAGTAATGATATTATGCAAATGATGAACCATAAATAAACTCAATGATGAAACCAAATAAATTTGATATAGCCTACCTAAAAATGGCTACAGAATGGGCGAAACTCTCCTACTGCAAAAGAAAAAAAGTAGGTGCTATTATCGTAAAAGATAGGACCATCATCTCCGATGGCTATAATGGAACTCCGTCTGGATTTGATAATTGTTGCGAAGACGAAAATGGAGACACCCATTGGTATGTCCTCCACGCGGAGGCCAACGCCATCCTAAAATTGGCAAGTTCCACACAATCCGCCAAAGGAGCAACCCTCTATATCACCCTATCACCTTGCAAAGAATGTAGCAAGCTCATCGTACAATCGGGCATCACTAAGGTATATTACATTAATGAATATAAAGATTTAGAGGGGGTTCGTCTAATGAAAGATAATGGTATTGAAGTACAAAGAGTTACGGAAGAAGAACTCTTCAACCAATAATAAAATACAAGGAACAAAAAACAGAATAAAAACCTTTATTTTTTTGTTTTTTAAAATAAAATATTACTTTTGTATTGTACTATCCCAAAATAGCAACATTTTAATTTAAAATTTTAGACAATGAAATTTGATTGGTTCAAACGAAAGGCTAAAAATATCACCACCAAAACAGCAGAGAAAAAAGATACTCCAAAAGGACTTTGGCACCAAACTCCAACGGGAAAAGTCATTGAGTACGAAGAGCTAAAAGCCAATAACTATGTATCACCAGAAGATGGATTCCATATCCGTATCGGTAGTAAAGAGTTTTTCTCCATTTTATTTGATAATGAAGTTTATACCGAACTTAATGAAAATGTAGAAAGTGTTGATATTCTGAAATTTATAGACACAAAACCCTATCCAGATAGACTGAAAGAGGCTAAAAATAAAACCAAATTAAAAGATTCTGTAAGAAACGCCACTGGAAAAGTAAATGGCGTGGAAATAGTAATATCTTGTATGGACTTCGCCTTTGTGGGAGGATCATTAGGATCTGTAATGGGTGAAAAAATTGCTCGTGCAATAGACTATGCCATTAGCAAAAATCTTCCTTTTATGATTATTTGCCAATCGGGTGGTGCAAGAATGCAGGAGGCAGCTTTCTCCCTAATGCAAATGGCAAAAGTACAAGTAAAATTAGGACAACTTTCTGAGACAGGACTTCCTTATATCTCCTATCTTTGCGACCCTACTTTTGGAGGAATTACTGCATCTTTTGCGATGACAGCAGATATAATAATGGCAGAACCAGGGGCGTTAATCGGTTTTGCAGGACCAAGAGTTATCCGAGAAACTATCGGTCGAGACCTTCCTGAAGGATTCCAAACTTCGGAGTTTTTATTGGAAAAAGGATTCATCGACTTCATTGTAAAAAGAACGGAGATTAAGGAATTAGTATCCAAAACTGCAAAAATGCTTACAAAATAGTAATAAAAATATATTTTTAACAATCATTTCACGGATTTTTTTCATCTGTGAAATGATTTTAGTTATTATACCTATGAGAAGTATTTTTAATTCTATTAAAATTTTAAGGTTTTCTCAACTTATTCAATTGACGAAAATCAACCTTGCTCATCCACTATTTGCCTTATTTACGCTATTAGCAACTTATTGGACTTTAAAGATTTCTAAAAAATATTTCCCACAAACACACCACCTAAATGGTAAGGGAAATGCCTTCCGACATGCCTTGTGGAATTGTCTTATTATGATGTATTGTTGCAAAATTTCTTCTCCCCAAAAAGCACTCTATTGGTGCGAAAAAATTACGCTATTCCACGAAAATACCTTCCCTAACACTCCTCTACAAAGACAAATGGATTTGCATAATAATCAAGTCGGGCGAGGGCTATTTCTCCAAATGCTACCCACCATCCACAGACAATTTTTCGAAAGAAGTTTCTTTATCAATCCTCTACTAAAACTAACCGATAACGCAGAAATTCTTAACAACAAAAACAACATATCGAAAAATTCACTTGTTTATATCCCTTAAATTATCATATCCATACAACAAACCATCAAAAAAATAATATTTTACTGATTATTAAAAATGATTTTAATTAAAAAATTAGTAAATTTGCCCTTCTGAATTTTAATGAAAAAAAACACGAACATATATCACAATACGGCGAATTTTTCTGTTCTTAGTATCAGTTATGAAAAGGCTGATGCTGAGACAAGGGGAAAGTTTGCTTTTTTTGATGAAAATATTAAAGAATTTGTTCGTAGGATTAGTGAAAAACAACTGGGAGATGCATTCGTAGTCTCTACCTGCAACCGAACAGAAATCTATACTACAACTCCAAATTATATCTTCATCGTTGATGAATATTGTAAATTAATTGGTGTGCATCTACTTGATTTTATGAGATTTGCAAATATTCTAAATAGAGAAGATGCCCTCAACCATTTATTCCGTGTAGCAGGTGGATTAGAGAGTCAAATCATTGGAGACTTTGAAATAATTGGACAAATTAAAAAGGCTTATAACCGATTTAAGAAGGAAAAGAAAAACTCTAATCCTTATCTTGAAAGAGCCATTAACTCAGCAATACAAATTTCAAAGAAGATAAAAAATGAAACTGGTATTTCTAATGGTGCTGCATCTGTATCTTATGCGGCTGTGTATTACATCCTCAACCATCAAAAAAATATTTCAGATAAGAATATCCTCTTACTTGGAGTAGGAGAAATTGGGCAAAATACAGTAGAAAACCTAATGAAACACATCTATCAGCCAAATATAAAAATCGCTAACAGAAGTAGTGAAAAGGCTGAAAAAATTGCTGAAAAATATAATATTCCCAATATTCCTTTCGAAAATTTTGAGAGCGAACTGCAAAAGACAGACATCCTCATCGTGGCAACGGGTGCTAAGATACCTATCATTAACAAAAATCATTTACAACACGGAAAAAAAACATTGGTGATAGACTTATCCATCCCCAACAATGTAGATAAAAATATAGAAGAAATTGATGGCGTTACTCTGATTGACATAGACGGACTCTCTTCCCAAATCCAAGAAACAATGGAACAACGAAGAAAGGAAATACCAAAAGCTGAGGATATAATAAAACTAATGATGAAGGATTTCCTCGAATGGGAAAAAACCCGAAAAATGGTTCCTAAAATACACAATTTCAAGAGTATATTAAAAAATATTGAACTCAATGAAATGCATAATATCCACAAAAAACATCGGTATATTAATGTAAATGATATGGAACTATCGGACAAATTAATACAAAAAATCACCAATCGATTTGCTAAATACATCATAGAACATCCTTGGAAGGCTGACGAAATAAGCAACATGATACACGAAATATTCGTAGAGCAACCTAATAAAGAATTTCAACAAAAAATTAGTAGAGAATAACCATCTCTACTTTTTTATATAAAAAATACACAATGGCAACACACAACGATTTTGGAGCAAAAGCAGAAAAATTCGCAAAAAGCTACCTCCTTGAAAATAACTATGAAATCTTGGAGACAAACTACCGATTCGGAAAAGCAGAAATTGACATCATCGCCAAAAAAGACGATTTGCTAATCATTGTGGAGGTAAAGGCACGCCAATACAACTCATTAAAACAGCCATTTGAAGCTGTAAATAAGAAAAAAATTGAACTTATACACTCTGCTACCGACCACTTCATCAACAAAAAAGGCTATAATTTAGAAGTCCGTTTTGATATTATTTCCATCTATAATTACAACGAAACCTACTCTATTCAGCACATAAAGGATGCTTTTGAGGTTCTTTAAAAATATTATCATTATAGCAATAAATTACCATTTCATAAATAAAATACATAAATCAATAAAAAAAAACATAACCTTTAATCGTATTTTTCAATACTATATCTAATTAATTTTCATAAAAATAACTTATCTTTGCACCCGAAAATATAAATCCGAGTAATGAAAAATATCATCAAACTTTCTCATTTCCCACATAGGATTTTAGGACGAATAGTTGATTATGACGATACTCAACTATCAATGCCTTCTAAAATCATTGAAATGGGACTAATACCAGAAACAACATTCAAAATTCTATACCAAGCCCCCTTTGGAGGCCCACTTTATATAGAATTTGGCATAGAGAAAAGCCGAATTGCTCTGCGAAAAGAAGAAGCAGATTATATTATTGTAGAAAGAATTGATTTATAATAATTAAAAAAAAATAATGCAACAAAATCACTCCAAACGCGTTTTATTAGTAGGAAACCCCAATGTAGGAAAATCTACACTATTCAATGCTCTTTGTAATGTTAATCAGAAAACAGGAAACTATGCAGGGGTTACTGTAAGTAGTAAAAGTGAAACCTATAAATTTAATAATGAAGAAGTTATAATAACAGACTTACCTGGTTCATATAGTATATATCCTGCTTCGGAAGACGAAGTTATTTTCAGTAAAAAACTATTAGAATACCATAAAGAATCTTGCTCAGTACTATATTTATTAGAGGCATTAAGCATCAAAAGAGGATTACTATTATTTCGACAGATACAAGACCTAGGATTACCTATACTCCTTGTTATCAACCAAATAGACCAAGCAAAAAAAAGAGGTATTGATATCAATATCAAGGAATTAGAACAATCTCTCGGTGTGAAAATTCTTACTACTAATGCCAAAAATAAAGAAGGTATTGAAGAACTTAAACAAGCAATCTACGACAATCAATTTTCCGTATCCGAGACACCTTCGTTTGATATACCTATCGAGAATAAAACTATCATAAACAAAAAAAATGAGACCCCACAAAATCTTTATCGTGCTTGGGTTGATATTTGTTCTCAATCCGTAAAAGATAAAAACCTAAATATTAAACGATTACAAGTAAAAGAAACTGTAAGAAGATACCAAGATATAGACAAAATACTACGAGATGTAATAAGCAGAAAAGCAGGATTTAAAGAACTTCTCACCGAAAAATTAGACCATATCTTGGTACATAAAATCTTCGGATATATAGTTTTTTCATTCTTCTTGTTAATGATTTTCCAATCTGTATTTTTCTTAGCAGAATATCCTATGGGATGGATAGAAGAGACTTTCCTAAAATTATCCGAATTCTCATCAAAAACACTTCCAGAAGGCCCCATTAACGACTTGATTTCCAATGGAATAATACCTGGCATCTCAGGGATAGTAGTATTTGCTCCTCAGATATTTATATTATTCTATTTCCTCTATCTATTAGAGGATTCTGGATATATGGCAAGGGTTATTTTCTTGATGGACAGACTTTTAAGACCTTTTGGATTGAATGGAAAATCCATTGTTCCACTCATTTCAGGAACTGCTTGTGCCATACCTGCTATTATGAGTACGAGAAATATTGAGAATATCAAAGATCGACTTATCACGATTTTGGTTACTCCATTTATGACATGTTCAGCGAGGTTACCCATCTATGCTGTTGTAATCACACTAATTATTCCCGACCAATATTTTGGATTCATCAGCTACAAGGCATTGATGCTTTTTTTCATGTATTTCTTAGGTTTTATAATGTCCTTAATTTCAGCAATTATCTTGAAAAAAATCATCAAAACGCATGAAAAATCTTTCTTGGTGATGGACTTACCAACCTACAAAATGCCTCTTTGGTGGCTTAATTTCAAATTAACATTAAATAAAGTTTGGGAATTCATCGCAGGAGCAGGGAAAATCATCTTCTCCGTTACCGTAATTATTTGGGCAATACAATCTCACGGAATATCCAACAACTACAAAAATGCCGAGGCTATCATTGAAAAACAAGCAAGAGAAAATCATTGGAATACCAAAGAAAAAGAACATAATTTAGCATCTTTTAAGGCTAAAAATACTATATTAGGAGACTTTGGAAGAATCATAGAACCCGTATTCAAACCTCTCGGCTACGATTGGAAAATAAGTATCGGTATCCTATCTTCTTTTGTAGCCAGAGAAACTTTTGCAAGTACAATGGCAACTATTTACTCTCTTGATAATTTAGATATTGATGATGAAAAAGATCGACAAACCCTTGTAGCAAAAATGAGAAAAGAAAAAAACAGCAATGGTGAGCCAGTCTATTCTTTCGCTACGTGTATGTCCATTCTGATGTATTATGCATTTGCAATGCAATGTATCTCTACAATTGCAACGGTATATAAAGAAACAAAATCTTGGAAACTAACTGCTTTTCAGTTTGTTAGTATGAGTGGATTTGCTTATTTAGTATCATTTTTAGTGTATAATATATTTAAATAACTATTTTAATCTTTTATTAGCAATACAATGGAACATATTTATCAAAATATTATCATTGGAATCATCATTTTGATGTCGCTCTATTCACTTTTCAGAGTCATTAAGAAAAACTTCTCTTCAAGAAAAGACGGCAAACACAACTGTAACAAAGGCTGTGGCTGTGGATAAGATTATAACAAAAAAGCGTTTAAAGTTTATTTAAACGCTTTTTTAATGTTCTAAGTAAAATATTTTATTTCTTCCAATCTACTACAGCTCTAATAAATGCTTCTGCATTTTCTAATGGAATATTTGGCAAAATTCCATGTCCAAGATTAGCTATATATTGGTCTTTCCCAAAACGATGAATCATTTCATTTACCATTTTTTTGATTGTCTCTGGTGAAGAGTGTAGCCTTGCAGGGTCAAAATTACCTTGTAATGTTACTTTATTTTGAGTAAATTTTCGTGCTAATTCTGGAGTAATTGTCCAATCTACTCCCAATGCAGAAACTTTACTTTCAGCCATTTCCTCTAATGCAAACCAACAACCTTTAGCAAAAACCACTACTGGAGCCACTGGCGAAAGAGCCTCTACAATTTGATTAATATATTTCCACGAAAACTCTCTATAATCCTCTGGAGAGAGCATCCCCCCCCAAGAATCAAACACTTGTACTGCTGATACTCCCTTCTCTACTTTTCTTTTTAGGTAAGCAATCGTCGTATCTGTGATTTTTTGTAATAATTGATGTGCTACTTCTGGTTGCTGAAAACAAAAGGACTTAGCAATATCAAATGCCTTAGAGCCTTTTCCCTCTACACAATAACAGAGTATTGTCCAAGGTGATCCTGCAAAGCCAATCAAAGGAACTTCACCTGCAAGTTTTTCAATAGTAATATCAATAGAATCAAACACATAGCCCAAAGTATCATTCACATCAGGAACATGTATTTCTTCTACTTGCTTTTTTGTTCGTATAGGAGTTTCCAACCAAGGTCCTACGCTTTCTTTCATCTTAAAATCTATTCCCATAGCCTGAGGAACAACCAAAATATCAGAAAACAAAATCGCTGCATCTAATGGAAATCGTCTTATAGGTTGTACTGTAATTTCTGCTGCTAACTCTGGTGTTTGGCATCGCGTAAAAAAGTCGTACTTATCCCTCAATGCTATGAACTCGGGTAAATATCTCCCTGCTTGTCTCATCATCCATACAGGAGGTCTCTCAACGACTTCTCCTCTCAACGCTCTTAAATATAAATCGTTTTTAATCATTTTTAAATTTTAAAATCTCATGTAAAATCCCTTCAAAATTTGCCTTTTGGCTTGTTATTATTTCTTTTGTAGTATATTTTTTTAATTCTTTTTCGGTAGTTTTACCAATAGCAAAACACTGGATTTTGTCGAAAGAATTGTATTTTGCAAAACTCCTAACGGCACTTGGACTAAAAAATACTAAGGCATCGTACCCTTGTTCTACCTTTGGATAGAGCAAACTTGTCTGATAAACTACAACCTTCTGGTAGCACTCACTCGGGCAAAGAATATCCAATGACAAATTGCCACAAAAATGTAAAAAACACTCTCTGTGAGCATTATAGTTTATGAACTGCTCCATTTCAAAAGCATAGTCAAATGTTCTTTCTACACAAAATCCTCGTTCCATTAGTGCTTTTTCCGTCTTAGAACCTACTACAAAAATTCTATTTCCATCAATAGAAAAACCTCCTTCAAAAAAAGCCTTTACTCCATTAATACTTGTGAATATCAACACTTTACCAAAAATATCAATTAACGGAACTCGTTGATATTCTGTTTTTATGAACTCCTGCCACCTTATCTCAATACCCTCCTCAAACACTTGAGAAGTTTTTGATACATCTATTTTTTTCGTGAAAAGGACTTTCATTTAGCAAAAATACAAAAAAAACATAGATAAGAAAACCTCGTCTATGTTTTTCATTTTAAATATACTAATATCCGTTAGTGAAACCTTTCCTTCTTCACCTCATCTGGAATTTCTATACCATCTTCTATAAAACGATACAAAACTTCTGAATAAAAAGCACCATTAAGCAAGCCCCTTGCTCCTAACCCATTGAAAACAAATAAATTATTATGCACTGAATGCTTGCCTAAAATAGGCCTCCTATCAGCCACCGTAGGGCGATACCCATACTCAATATTTGTAACCTTATAACCAGAATCTGTGATTTCTCTCACAGCATTATTCAACTGCTCCACTGCTCTATCATCAACTCCTACACTTTCATTTTCCCTATCATAAGTACCTCCATAATAATAATTTACCTCATCTAACGGAAAAAGAAAATGCTTTTTCTTAATTGTATTTTTCAGTTGATAATCATCAAACTTTATTGATAGATGATGCCCCTTATTTACCACAATTGGAATTTCTGAAAAGTATGGATTTTGTCTTACATTAATACCCTCTGCAAAAATAATTTTTTCAAATTTAATATCTTTATATTGTTGATTATCAACATCTAAAATCTTATAATCAAAGAACTCATTAATAAGAATATTTTCCGAACGAAGGTAATTTTCCATAGCTAAAAAAAAGGCAGGAACATCTACTCTAAACGAGTGATTGACCACCCCGCATTTTAATGGATTTTTCACCTGAGGAAGTTCTACAAAATCTTCATTAAGAAAATCGCTTAAATTCTCATTTTCTCGTTTTTTACTCCATGTATTTTGCTCCTTCTCATCGTGAAAAATACGATGTATCGGCTCTTCCACTATTGTATTCACTCCCGTATAATTGGATATTTCCCTTAAAGCATTTCTGAGAATACTAATCTGATTATGAGCATTATCAAAAGTAGTAAATTTCTTCAAAACAACGGGATTAACCATTCCCGCTGATATCTTAGAGGCATTCTTTTGCCCATCCGAAAAGACTACAAAACGCTTCTTATTTTTAACTAATTGGTGAGCCATAAACATTCCTGCAAAGCCCCCACCCACAATAATGTATTCTACAATTTTCATATTTTATTATATTAAAAGTTTATTTATCTTTATTAATTTTTTAAATTTCCGTTGCAACGGCAGTGCTTATCACATTGAGTAATATTCTCGCGTCTCCACTCTATTTTTTTCTTAAAAGAGAATTGGCGAGCGGGACAATCTAAAATCTGACAAACCTCGCACGACTTCTCTGGGCGACAATCATCCATATGTATATTAAATTCTATTGGTCGGTCAGTATGCTTCACAATAAGCATTATCAACTGTTTCATTTCATTATGTGCCTCCCTCAATTCCAAATAATATGGCAATGTGAGATGAGCATCAAGATGCAAACGACTACCAAATCTTTGAATTTTCATATTATGAATATCTATCCATTCTACTTTCCTATTTTTATTCAAAATCTGGATAATATGGTCTATCAGTTCTGTATCAGCTTCGTCCATAATACCGCTAAGAGACTCTCTAACAATAGAATATCCTGTAAAAATAATATATCCTCCAAAAGCAAATGCTACCAAGGTATCCACCCAATACCATTTCGTAAAATGAACAATTAATAAACTGACTACAACACCAAAAGTCGTAATAGTATCCGATTTGAGGTGTTTCCCTGAACTTTGCAAAATTTGGGAATTTTCCCTTTTCCCACGTTGATATGAGATATGCCCAATAACATAATTTGAGACCGCTGTAAGGAAGACTATGAACATCCCCCAATCCAACCTATTAGGAATATCTCCATTAATAAAGGAATGAACCGCCTCTATGATGATGATAATTCCCGCAAAAATAATCATCACCCCTTCTATTGCTGAGGTGATAAACTCCACTTTCCCGTGTCCGTAGGGATGGTCGCTATCTTTGGGCTTAGAGGCAATATACAACGAATACAGCCCCATAAATGCTGCTACAATATTCACTATACTTTCCATAGCATCAGAAAAGATAGCATCGGATTGAGTAAGTTGCCAAGCAACAAGTTTCCCCAAAAAAAGTATAACCCCAAAAATGGCTACATTTCTTTGGAATGAGAAACTCTTCTGCGAATAAGATTGGCGCTGGCTATGCATATATTGTTTGTATTAAGCCCAAAAAAGCTGTTCTACAAGGAAAACAGCTTAAAATGTTCAAAACTATAAAGTTCAATATACTAATTGAAAATTATTTTTTAGATTCTTCAACTGAAAGTTTTCTAAACTCTTTGAAAAGTTTGCTTAGTTCCAAAGCATTTTTTCTTGCTCTTGTTCCAGCTGCTTTGTTACCTTTTTCTACTTGTGCATTTGCTTCAGTTGTAAAAGAAGCAAACTCAGCATTGATTTTCTCGATAAGCTCTTTCATTTTAAATATGTTTTTAATTAAGTTTATGTTTGCAAATATAAGAGAATAATTGATTATTAACAATATTTTTAGAATAATTTTCATTAAAATACACATCTAAAATACATATTATTGATTATCAATGTATTATAAAACTAATTTTTAATATTTATTTTAACAATTATTTGCCTTATAATTTATAATACTTAGATTTTCAATCTGATATAACTCTTGTGTCTGTATATTTTTATCTTAATTTTATTTTAGTCCATTTTTTTGGTAGGAAAATGGATGGGTCTTCGTTCTGCGGACGGATTGGAATATTCCTCAAATCTTCTTTGGTTAGCAATCGAGTATAATCTTTTTTATATTCACCAAAACTTTGTAGGACATCATTGGGCGGGGTAGTTATTTTTCTCAGCATTGTATCCATCCATACTCCTAAGGCTCGGGAAGTAGCACAATGTTTCCCATCTGGGAGATAAAATTTATGGGTAAATTCGTAGATATCTGCATCTTGGGATAAACCTGTTATCTCTATGGTCACATAAACTTCTTGATCTGCATAAATTTCATTAAAAAAATAGAAATCTTCAGTAAGAATTGCCAACCCAATACCCCATCGATTTAGTTGAGACAGCCCCATTTTATGCTTATTCATAAATCCCATACGCGTTTGTAGGGCATACTGCATATATGCAGAGTTCGAGAGACAACGATTGGCATCTACATCACTCCAGCGAACCTCAAATTTATGAAAATAGGTTAATGACATTGATTGTTAATTTTTTTTAGTTATTTATTATATGTTCTCAATAGTTTTGTATTAACTTTTTTGCTAGAATCTCCACCAAAAGTATAGTTTAGACCGATACCTAAGGTTTGTTTTCTTTGGAGTTTCTTGACTTGGTCGTCATCATACATCAAATCAATATTTACATTAACATCTATGTACTTATTAAATTTCAAGTTAAGCATTCCGGTGTAGGTAATATCCACTCTATTTAGAGCCAAATAGTTAGCAAATAAGTTTAATTTTTGGGTAAAATATGCATTTTTAAAGAGCTTCACTCGGTGTAAAATATTCATTCTCGCCCCAAACTCACCTCGGAGTTTCTGTCCATCTCTTTCCAAACCATATTTACCTGCTTTTTGGAGAAGTGGGTCGCCTACATAGGTGAATTGTCCATTAAATAATCTTAATACTACTTGTAGATTTTCACTAGGATTATAGGTAATCCCAAGACCTAAGTTAATATACGCAGGAGCTAAAAATTGAGATATTCTGTCTTCAGAGATAGGATTGGGTGTCTTACTATAATTATATCCTTTCGAAAATTGGCTAATGAACTGCATCCCCGTTGATAGATAAAAAGTTCTTGCTAATTCATAGCCATAATTGGTCTGGATATTGATATTATCATCTGTCTTTCTGGTGGATTGCCCTTCTGTAGCTACCAAACCATATCCCAATTGTAATACATTTTCCAAGAAATGCTTTTCATTCTTATATATCAAGCTATAATCTGCCTTTGCAAAAATTCCCACACTATTATTCCCTCCTGCATTCCAATTGGAAAACGAGGCTTGGTTAAAAACCAGACTATTTTGCCCAAACAAAAACCAATGTTGTTCGTTATTTTTCATATTTATAAAACTATATGGCGTAATTGGTATCGGCTCAGACGGAGTATCAACTTGTTTTTCTGTAGGAGCTACCACTATGGAATCCTTTATTTTGCTATCAACCTTTACAATTTTTGGTTTTTCGAGACTGTCTATTTTCTGTAAATTTTCATTCCATTTATGTTGAAAAATAGAATCCACCTCTCTCAACACATCATTATTTTGAGCAAAAATTAATGTAGTGCATATGAGTAATACTAAATTAAATATATTCTTTATCATTTCGCAAAAATAACAATTTTACGAAAAATTACAAGACTCACATATTAAATACAATAATACATTTTGTCAGTTTTTTTTCTATTGGCATAATGCTTGCCTATATATATCATGATATTTTGATAGAGAAAAACTATCTTTGCACCAATATTAATATTCATTTAACACTGACAATTTGTCTTAACCAATATGATAGATTTTGAAGATTTTGATTTAGGAGACTTTTTTGGGGATAACATCAGCATCGTAAGCGAGGAAATTAACCTAAAAGACATAGAAAAAAATACAGATAGCGAAATACAACAAACAATTTTTCCAATCCTCCCTGTGAGGAATATGGTAATGTTCCCAAATGTAATAGTTCCCATCACCGCTGGAAGAAACAACTCCAAGCACCTAATAGAGGATGCTAAGGCAGAGGGAAAACTAATCGGCATTGTAAGCCAAAAAAACGCCAATGTAGAAACACCAAGCATAGCCGACCTATATGCAGTAGGGACCATTGCTAAAATCATAAAAGTCTTAAAACTACCCGATGGAAATACCACTGCCATAATGCAAGGTATCACCAGATTTAAGATAGAAAATCTTACCAATACCTCACCTTATTTCCAAGCGGAGGTAAAGATTCTTAGTGATATAAAATCTAAGAACAAAAAAGAGTTCGATGCCATTCTGTCTAATATTAAGGACTTAGCAAAAAGTATTATTCGCCTTGAAAATCCGTTAGCAAACATTGGAAATATTACCATCAGTAATATGAACAATGCCCAGGATACTATGGCATTCGTAGGAACAAATATCAATTTTGATATTGAACAAAAACAGCGTCTCTTAGAAGAAAAAAATCTCCACAAAAGAGCTGAAAAACTCAACGAAATTCTCTCTGAAACAAAACTAAAACTAGAACTTAAAAACCAAATCCAACAAAAAACAAGCAAGGAACTTGACAAAAACCAAAGAGAGTATTTCCTAAACCAACAGATACGAACCATACAAGAAGAATTGGGAGGAGGTATAGAAAACGATATAGAAGAACTATTAGAAAAAGCGAAACAAATCCCGTGGAAAGACGAAGTCGAAGAACATTTCCAAAAAGAAATAAAACGTCTACAACGCCACAATCCAAGTTCGCCAGATTATAATGTACAGAGAAACTATCTTGATTTCTTTACTGATTTGCCGTGGGATACCTATACCAAAGATATTTTTGACATCAACAAAGCTCAAAAAACTTTGGACAAAGCTCATTTTGGATTAGAAGACATCAAGAAAAGAGTCTTGGAGCATATGGCCGTCCTCAAACTAAAAAATGATATGAAATCACCTATTCTCCTCCTCGTAGGGCCTCCTGGGGTGGGGAAAACATCCTTGGGAAAATCCATTGCTGATGCCTTAGGAAGAAAATATGTGAGAGTATCTCTCGGAGGGTTACACGATGAAAGTGAAATTAGAGGACACCGAAAAACCTATATCGGAGCAATGGCTGGGCGTATTTTACAAAGCATCAAAAAAGCAGAGGTATCCAATCCTGTGATTGTCTTAGACGAGATTGATAAAATTGGGCAAGGAATACACGGTGACCCAAGTTCGGCTCTATTAGAAGTCTTGGACCCTGAACAAAACAATTCTTTCTACGATAATTATTTAGAACTAGGCTATGACCTATCAAAAGTACTATTTATTGCCACCGCAAATAGCCTTTCTACCATCCAAACACCTTTATTGGATAGGATGGAAATAATAGAAGTTTCTGGTTATACTTTAGAAGAAAAAATAGAAATTGCTAAACGACATCTCATCAAAAAACAACAAGAAGCAAACGGGCTTTCGGCAACTTCTTTCAAGTTAGGTATAACCGAACTGAAACACATCATAGAAGCTCACACAGCAGAAAGTGGAGTAAGAACTCTAGAAAAGAGAATCTCGGCTATTGCCCGTTGGGTAGCACTACAAATCGCTACTGAGAAAGAATATTCCCAAAAAATCAATATTCAAAAAATTGATGAAATATTAGGAATACCAAGACCAAAAGACCAATCTGAGGAAACATCCGTACCTGGGGTTGTTACTGGACTTGCTTGGACAAGTGTCGGTGGAGATATTTTATTTATTGAAAGTATTATCAGTAATGGCAAAGGAAACCTTACAATGACTGGAAACCTCGGCAATGTGATGAAGGAATCTGCTACCATCGCCTTGGAATATATCAAGGCAAAGTATAAAGATTTCGGTATTCCTGATGACTTTATTGATAACAAAAATATCCATATTCATGTACCCGAAGGAGCTACTCCAAAAGATGGGCCATCGGCAGGTATTGCTATGCTCACCTCAATGGTATCCAGCTTTACCAATAAAAAAGTAAAATCACACCTCGCAATGACAGGAGAAATAACCCTAAGAGGAAAAGTTCTACCAGTGGGAGGTATCAAAGAAAAACTTTTGGCAGCAACAAGAGCAGGAGTAAAACAAGTAATCCTCTGCGAGGCCAACCGAAAAGATGTGGAGGAAATAAATAAAGATTATCTAAAAAATCTGAAAATACACTATGTGACCCATATGGAGGAAGTTATAAAACTTGCCATTATGGAATAATCTATCAAAAAAAAGAGCTATCTAAAAATATTAGGATAGCTCTTTTTGTATTTCTATAAAAATCAAGGTTTACTCAAAATATTATTTAATCGTTACAAATTATATCATATTTTGGTATATTATCCGTTTAAATATCAAATTCAACGAATATTAATCAAAACATTCACTATATTTGTACCTTTAATTTTAATTATGGCAAAATACTATATATTACTGATGATGCTAATATTTGGCTGGCATTTTTCTCAAAATAATGAAAAAAAACTGGACGAAATAGTTATCAAAAGTAAGATAAAAAAATATAAATCCAAAAAGGAAAATCCTGCCTACGCAATACTAAAAGAAGTTTGGAAAAAGAAAAAAAACAATGCTCTTGACAAATTCCAAACTTATCAATTTGACGAATATGAAAAAATTGAATATGATTTCAATAATATTGATAGTGCTTTTATGAAGAAAAAGATTTTCAATAAAATGGATTTTATATTCAACTACACAGACTCCACCTCCACGGGGAAACTGGCTCTACCTATTTTCCTCAATGAAGCTCTCTATAAAAACTATGGAGAAAACAAACCATCTAAACGAGATAAAAAAATATTAGTCGCTCAGAAAACTTCTGGTTTTCAAAATAATGAGGTAGTTTCCATCATCGCAAAAAATCTATTTAAGGATACAAATATCCTTGACAATACCATAAACTTCTTTAATATTGGCGTACAAAATCCTATCTCTTCTACTGGATTTAGTACCTATGACTATAATCTGCTGAATGATACAAAAATTAATGGTGAGGACTGCTACAAACTCCAGTACGAACCGAAATTTAAAGAAATTTTGGCATTCAAAGGCTTTATTTACATCTCCAAAAAAGATTTTTCATTAGCGAAAATGACACTCCACTCCTCTCATAATGTCAATATTAATTTTGTGAATAATGTCTATGCCGAGTACGAATTCACAAACCTTGACAATGATACTTTCCTACCCTATCGCATCTACACAGAGTTTGATATGTCTCTATCCAAAGACTCCGAAAACTCTAAAGGTATCACTGCCAAGAGAAGTATTACCTTCACAAATTATAATTTTAACCAAAACATAGATGGGAAAATTTTCAAAAAAGCAGAAGAAAAAACTGCAGAAGAACTTGCTCAATCTGACGAATTTTGGGAAAACACACGAACGGAGTCCCTCAACAAATCTGAGCAAAATATCTATAAAATGCTTAATGAACTCAATAAAATTCCAAAATTCCAACAAGCATTGAAACTATGGGGAACAATAGGTACAGGATATTATAATATTGATAATATTATGGACATTGGTAACCTATACAGAACCATCGGAATAAACGAAGTGGAAGGAACAAGGTTACAATTCGGGGGTAGAACCTTCTTCTCGCAGAATGATATGTGGCGAATACAAGGCTATGGTGCCTATGGGCTTCGTGACAAACAATTCAAATATGCTTTCGAGGCAAAGACTATGCTGGACAAGGTTAGTCGCTTCCAAATTGGTATCGGCACACGAAGAGATGTCCTCCAAACTGGAGCAAAACTCACTCCTGACGAGGATATTATCGGGCGTTCTTTCGCCTCATCTGCTCTATTCCAAAGGGGAGATAATGGTAATTTGAGTAATATCAATCAAATAAATATATTCTCGTCTATTGAGCCTATTAAAAATTTAGAAATACGCCTTGACGGAGTCACAAGAAGCATACAATCTGCCAATCCTCAGATTTTTAACTTAATGTATTATAAAAATAATAATCTGAGAAAAACAACAAATGATAGCTATCTCAGCCTTAGTATAATTTCCAAACCAAAGGCAAAATACTCCAAAATAGGTATTGATAGGAAGGAACACCCTACCCTCACACCTACCCTCATCCTAAAATATACCCATGGATTCGAAGGTCTTTTCGGTGCCGATTTTGAATATAACAAACTACAATTACTTTACCATCAACCTATTTTAGTGGGAAATTGGGGAAAATCTATTATAACAATAGAGGCTGGAAAAAACTTTAATGCTGTGCCAATTTCTCTACAAAATATTATCCCTGCCAACCAGAGCTATACTATCATTCGTAATACTTTTAGTCAATTAAATTACTACGAATTCATAGCTGACACATATGCTACGCTACACTATGAACATCATTTTAATGGAAAAATATTATCAAGAATCCCTCTCATCAACAAATTAAAACTGAGAGAGGTAGGGATTTTTAGAGCAGCATACGGAAGTCTTTCTGATACATCTAAAATAATTAATGTTAATCAAAATTTTTCCGCTCCCGACCAACAAATTTATTACGAATACGGCTTCGGAATTGAAAATATCGGTTTTGGAAATTTTAGACTATTCCGTATAGATTTCAATTGGCGTGGTAATTATCTCAGTAATCCTAATGCTGAAAAATTTGGGATTAAATTAGGTTTTAAATTAGGTTTCTAACAACTTTAAATTAATAATATGAAATATTTAATACTCGGAATTGGTAACAAAGGCGATGAATATACCGAAACACGCCATAATATAGGATTCAAAATCGTTGAAAACATTGCCGAAAAATTAGAGGTAAAATTCAACTCCGCAAATTATGGTTGGATTGCAGAAGGAAAACATAAAGGAAGAAAAGTATTTCTCTTAAAACCTGATACTTATGTAAATCTTTCTGGTAATGCACTAAAATTTTGGATGCAAAAAGAAAATATTCCTTTGGAAAATATATTAGTTGTAACTGATGATTTAGCTCTACCCTTCGGCACTCTGAGACTCAAAGGAAAAGGCTCTGACGCAGGACATAACGGACTGAAAAATATTCAAGATAAACTCAATACCCAAGCTTATGCAAGACTGAGATTTGGGATTTCGTCTGACTTCGAAAAGGGAAGACAAGTGGATTATGTCATTGGAAAATGGACCGATGAAGAGACTCTAAAACTCCCTGAAAGAATTAATATCTTTGCAGATGCGTGTCTATCTTTTGTATTCAATGGACTCACAAATACGATGAACGCGTTCAATGGGAAATAATACCTAATGCATAAAAAATAATAATTATGTGGTTTTTGTATCATTTTTTCATTCGCCTTCTCATTTTTGGTATGAGAATAGGCTCTTTATTCAATACAAAAATAAAAAAAGGTTGGGAAGGCAGAAAAGAAACATTATCTAAAATAAAAGAAAAAATTTCTAAAAATGATAAGGTCATTTGGTTGCACTCCGCAAGTCTTGGCGAATATGAACAAGGACTTCCCGTTTTAGAAAAACTCAAAGAAAAATATCCGAATCATAAGATATTGATTAGTTTTTTCTCTCCATCTGGATATGAAAATGTTATAAAAAAAACATATATTGCAGATATAATTTTTTATCTCCCATTTGATACTCCAAGAGCAATAAAACAGCTCACTGACCTATTTCACACTGATATTTTTATTATCGTAAAGTATGATTTTTGGTTTTTTTTATTAAATATACTAAAACAAAAAGGAGCATATATATACATTATATCGGCTAATTTTTATGCAAAGCAAATATTCTTTAAACCTTTTGGAAAATGGTTTGTGAATAACTTGCGACAAAATATTGATTGGATTTTTCATCAAACAAAACAATCTGAAACTATTGCTAAAAGTATTGGTTTAAAGCAATCATCCACATCGGGAGATACTCGTTTTGATAGAGTTAAACAAATTTTAGAAAGAGACAATACTATACCTAATATTACTAAATTTAAGGATAATAAAACAACCATTATTTTTGGAAGTTCCTGGGAAACAGAGGAAAAAATAGCCTATAAAATCGCTCAGTTATATCCAAATATAAAAATAATTATCGCTCCACACGATTTGAAAAGGAGTGAAAAAATAAAACAAATTTTCAAAAATAACCTTGTAGAAATAACTGATAAAAATACAGAAATCACAAATTATAATGCCCAAATCTTGCTAATTAATTGCATTGGGCTTCTATCCAAACTCTATTCTTATGCGGATATTGCCATCGTGGGTGGTGGTTTTCATTCTGCCGGCTTACATAATATTTTAGAAGCCTCTGCTTTCGGAATCCCTGTCATCTTTGGAAATCATTACAAGAAAAATCCC
>QWCZ01000683.1_pt1 | contig 28490 bp, 23 predicted proteins | sample 1972651 | NCBI WGS metagenome assembly QWCZ01 (sample SAMN09866695, study PRJNA288562) | Human oral metagenome isolate pre1_saliva, whole genome shotgun sequencing... | isolation source: mouth | host: Homo sapiens | place: USA: California
ATGAAATTAGCAGCATAGCTGCAGTAAATAACGAATTATGTGGTAGACAAGGTAAAGGGGGAGAAAAAAGAGGATGTATCAATTTTGACACACCCTCTTTTCTTCGCCTTTTCTTGTTTTGTATGATTCTGTACATTGTACATATCCTTGAAGGTCAATTTCTATTATGTTGGGTATATGCTTCCTTTTACAGACCTCCAAAGCACTAATCTCTGTGCGGATTCTTTCATTGGCATCACTTCCAACATAATCACCATCTCTAAAAAAATCATGCACATTTGATATTTTTATAACTTTCTGAGGTTGGGATTTGTAAATATCAATAAAATCTTGACTTGGATATAATGCCAAAACATACGAATGTGCACCTTTATTCCGTTTAGATTGCGGGCTTACGGAATAAGCATAATAATCTATATTGTTTATGCTTAGTTGATTATTACAAGGTTCATCGTTTAGAAAGATAGTATTTCCCTTAGAAACAAAATTTGTTACTACAAGCATATCCATACTATTCCAAGTTTGACAGATCTATTAACCAATACTTTCCTATAGGATTTAGTTCTATTTTATCTAATCCGTATTCCTTTAAAAGATAATCTATGATTTCATTCACCACATCCCCCCCGTTCTCTTTCTTATTACATAATAATTGTTCAAAAAATTGTAGACGCATTTCACGGGCTCTTTTCGAATTGGACTGACTAACACAATTAATAGCATAATCCATAAAAGGACGACAATCTTCATTTGAAGGAGTAATAAAATCGTTTTCGCTAATGAAAGTCAATATCTTGTATTGATACTGAAGAACTTCAAACTTTTCATCGATATGTTCGTTTATGAAACAAAAAAGAGTATAAAAATCATTCTTTTGTTTATACCTTGTTTGCTTTATTGGTTTTATGTCATTTAAGGCATATATTTTATTTATTACCATTGAAAAACGGGCATATTTTTCATTTACCACTTTCTCAGTTAATTTTGCCTCAAATAAAGCCTCGACTGCATTCCTTTTTTCTGTAATACCATTGAACAGGTATGCGACAATTTCTTCTATAAGTCCCCGGTCATTCATGCGAAGTTTTGTCTTGTCTGTAAAAATATCCAGTTCTATGAGTTGTTGAATATCCATAATCCTATAAACTAACTTAAGGAAATCAGAATCATGATGATATGCTTGATTTACTTCCGCAGGGTTAAGTTGAATGCCTCTTTTATTTACCAGATAAAAGAACTCTTCTTTTGATTCTCCTTTTGAAGAATCAAAATTTCCAATCTCAACAATATTAAGTCGATAATCTAAGAAAAATTCCGGGGCGTATTCTTTAAAGAACTTCTTTTGATTATCCTTAAACTCATTATGATAGTATTTATAGATAGTTGTCGCACGCTGTTGTCCATCCACCATTTCATATTTTCCATTCTCATTTTTTAGTATAAAAAAATTTGGCAGCGGGTATCCTTTATAAATTGAATCAATAAGTAGTCTTTGATCTTTAGGTGTCCATATGAAATTACGCTGATATGGAGGGCGCAAATTTATAGACTTACTCTCTATGAGGCTTATTAAATCTCTAATTCTTAGTTCTTTATTCTTGTATTCCATAATTATAAAGAATAATTAATTAATTTATTAATCCAACGACTCTGGTACATCATCCATTGCATCATCCTCTTCATCCTTTTTCAAGAAGTCTAAGAATACACGGAGGAATGCTGTTTCTTTGAAGAAATAATTAGAATTTTCCTCCAGTTTCTCCTTAATAAGGTCAAAGCCATAGTTAGCGTATTCCTCCATTTTGGAAATGAGATCATCCACAACCTTGCGCTGAGTGATTTCGCCTTTATCTAAAGCAATGAAGTCAATATCCGTTCGGGCTATTAATGCAGCGAACATATATTCCCGCAAGCGTGGATATTGTGTTCGGCCAAGGCGTGATTCGCCTGTCCCCCAGTTGGAGATAGCCCAACCAAAGTGTTTCTTTTTGGCTTTATCTTCTATCAAAGGTTTAGTTTTATTGCTATACAATCCAATGAAAAAGGCCAATATAAACACTTCGTAGCCTGCTCCATATATTTTTCCTCTTACCTCCTGATACTGATTCACTCCCTTACCATAGTCCGAGAACACACTTATCACGGAGCCTTGGTAACGTTCTTCCCATTCGGGATTACGCTTGCCCCAAAGTTCATATAATGATTCCATATTACTTTATTTTTTCTATTGTTGTACGAACTGTTGCCATATTTTTTGAATCAAAGCCATCGTCTTTCTTGATACGATAGACACAACATGTCAGTTTTTCAATTTCTGGGAAGCTAACCCTTCCCTTGGTGATGAAATCCTTGGTCACAATGATACACTGTTTTTTCAAGTTGTCAATCACATTGTAGAAGTTCTCTTCCTTGGAATCGCCGAATGATGATGTTGCAGCATCAAACACAAGAGGATAATCCTCGTCACGTTTTTCTTGTGTAAAGTCGGATATGGCAAACAGGACGGATATATACATTACCGTCAATTGTGAGCCAGACGGTTTCTTGATTTCCGTACCGTTTGAACTATACAGGCGGATTTCTGTCGAGTCGTCTGCCGTCTGCCTGAGCCGAATTTCTCCATGAAAGTCACTTGCGCTTAACTGTTCCAGATATCCATTCGCCTTATCTTGCATCTCAGCAAGAAAACGGCGAAGGTTTTCCTTTTTAGCAAATGCAAAGGCTTTAGCAATCTCTTCAAGGACACGATGAACGTCACGATACACTTTTACCTGCGAACTGTCGGGATTTAGCTCATCCATCTGTTTCTGCAATCCATTCATTCTTGTCAGAAGTTGTGCCAACTCACCATTCAGTTCTGCAAGCCTCACCTCTGCTCTACCTTTCTGTTCAAACAGTCCTTTGATGTCGTTGAAATCCTTCTCCAAAATAGCTTCAGACACATTTCCAGCCTGAATCAGCAGGCGCGATTTCTCGTCTATCGTTTCTTGTATCTGTCGCTCCACTTCCTTCAGGTCCTCGTTCAGACGATCCACCAGCCCCATGCGATCACTAATTTCACGAACAAGCCCAGAAACTTGCGACTCATTGCTACCGCTGAGCGAAATGCTCAGATTATGCAGTGACTCAATGTTGCCAAACTTGAAAAGTTCCTTCTTTTCAATGGTTTCCTTCTGACTCTTCTTAGCGGCCTCCAGCGCTATATGCCTCTTATACTCCTCAAGTTTCTGCAACATAAAGTTGTATGCCTTCGACCCTTCTTCAGCGGGACGACCACACACCTTGCAAATATGGTCGTTCAGCATCTCCTCCATTGTTTCCTGATTGGGTAGATACCAAGGAAGTTCAGGTGCACCATTAACCAATGCACCTTGCATTTCTTTGACTGCTTCCAATTTCCCAATTTCAATAGCCTTTTGACGCTCATAATCTTTTTCTTGCTTTCTCTTTTCCCTACTGAGAGCAGAGCATTTTTGCTTGAACTCTTGTAAAACATCCGGGAAAGCGCAAAGAACCCACATTCTATCAAGAAGTGCGTGATTATAATCGATATAACTTATTTTGGCTTTTAATTTCCTACGCTTCTCTTCCTTACTCTTTAACCTACTTTGGATGTCTTTATATCTTTCAGATGTTTCATGATTCTCTTCAAGTTCTCCCAGCCTTTTAGAAAACACCTCCAACGATGTCATTTTATCTTTAATATCCTTCTTTTTAGTTGAAATTTCCTCGGCAAGACGATTTATCTGCAATTCTAATGCTTTAGCCTCACCTGCAACCTTTCTGTCAGACTTCATTTCTTTCAGATAGGCAGAATTTGCTTTCTTCTCAAAAGATGATGTATATTCTACAAGATCATCGAACTTTCTTATATCAGAAAATTTGTCGACCAGATCTTTTAAAGCAGTGGTATTGTCAAACACATTAAGTTCCGACTCCCCCTTAAACATACTAAACCTTTGGATAAAGGCATCGTAGCATCTGTCTATGAGGTTCTTTCCACTCACTTGAATGCGTTCTGAGCCAGAAGTTTCATAACCTCTATAAACAAGTGTACCGACTCTAAAGAAGTCTTCGCTAACACGTTCAACGGAAAAAGACTTTTCTACGGATTTTTCACCATCGTGCTCAAAAAGCATAGCAACGGAAACTACATCTTTTTCGCCAATCTCCATCTTTGACTTTCGCATTTCCGACATGTGGTCAACATTGCCCTTATCAATAGTTGTATTGAACAACCATTGTAGAGCATCAAAGAAAGTTGTCTTACCGTCGCCATTATCTCCGAGAATAAGGGTTAGACCGTCTGAAAACTCAAATATATTATTATCTCCGTAGTAACTACGGAAATTTTTGATTCGGATTTCCTTGATTATCATACGTTGTCAATTAAATATTTGTCTATTTCTTTCCAAAGTTCTTTTTCGGAAGCCCCTTCTCCTGTACGTTTAATAATCTGTGCAACAGCATTGATTACATAATTATCAGAATCAAGCGCCTGCTCTATTGTACTGATGTCAGAAGGAGAATAATCTCCGAACTTCATCAGATTCTCATCAAGCAAGACTGCTTGTAGCATTTTGTTGTCATTATTTCTTGCCATAATCAGAATAAAGATATGTTATAATGTGATAGTATTTCGTTTAACTCGTTATATGCAAAGTCCGCATTTTCTGATAATACAGCAAAGTCACGAACTCTTTTCAATTCACTTCTTATTAGACTACGTTCCATGTTGTAGTTCTCCTGTGCTGAATTCATCTCGGGAGCCACAACCAAATCGTGTATTATGGCTATATGCTTGTCTGGATGCTTTCGTAATATACGGCCTCTCCTCTGAATAAATTGCCTTGGATTTCCCGTGCTGGCACAAAAAATTGCCATCTCACTACGAGGTACGTCAACGCCTTCATCAAGGCATTTCATGGAGGTCAAAACCTCAATATCACCGCAAGCAAACTTTTCAAGAATCTCGTTTCGTTCCTTAATTCCTGATACGAACTTCTTCACGGTCGTGGTTTTACTGACATCCTGTACAATCCCTGTATACGTGTCAATCAGGTTTTCAGAAAAGTCATCATCATTTACACTTTCTATGCTGTCAAAGACATCAGCTGTTTCATCATCAGGCCTTGTACCTTCTGGAACATAGACCAAAGTATATTTCAAATTTCCTTTCTCGGTGTACCTTTCCTGAACGATTTGTTGGAATATCACTTCTTTCTCTTGAGCTTTGTGAACAATGCGTTTCCGTTTCAGCAATAATCGCGTCAAAATATCATCTCCTTTGGGGAATGATTCCTTTTCCTGGTTAAAGAACTTGGCCAACTGCAATGAGATACGCATATATTCAGCCATTTCTGCATCATTTAGATGTACTATATGTGGAAAATACATGTATCGGCAAAGGTATCCTTTATCAATAGCTTCTTTCATGTTAAACTCAAAGGTGTATCCGTTCTCACAGCCAAAGAATTCCATAATGGCTTTATTACCACTGTCATCAAACTGGCGTTCTGGTGTTGCAGAAAGTCCTATGCGACGAGCGAACTTAACCCCGCCTAACCTGTCTAATATCCTTCCTGCCCCCATGTTGTGTGCTTCATCAGCAATAAGTAACATCTGTCGGGTAGTGTTCCTGTTAAAGTTAACTAACTCACGGAAGATGTTTTCTCTTGCAAAGGAGGCATATGTCGCTATAATAATAAACGACGACTCTTCTCCGTCTATCTTGATACTCTCCTTTGTCTTTATACTGTCAAGTTCCGTTTTCCACTTAGGATTTTTAGAACTGACCTTAGTAATATGATTAAAATGAAACCTTTTACACTCATCTTCCCATTGGTCAACAAGCGTGATAGTAGGTACGAGGATAATTGCTTTATAGAAATGAAATTTTTTCCAGATGTTGAGCAGACAATTCAGCGAAGTAAGTGTCTTACCTGTACCAGTAGCCATCGCGAATAGTCCTTTCTGTTTTACTTTCCAATTTTCATATGCTTGTTTCTGATAGCCTCGTGGCTCATCGAAAGGAAATCTTGGCTCCTTTTCTTTTAAAACATCAATGTTTTGTCCCTCTAACTTTTTAACGATGCTTTCCACTTTCTTTTGGGCTTTATTTAAAATAGCTTGAATGCTTAAGGGAAGGTTGTCATTAAGCCGTCTTAAAATAAGATTCTGTTCATCACGCATCAACTCACCAATCTCTTTATATTTAAAATTGGCATAGATTCCAGCTTTTACGTCATCGCCTTTCAGATAGACGACTGAATCATCTCTACCAAAGAACGTCCTTTCAAAATCCTCAGCTATGTCTTCTATCTTATACACATCACCTTGTCCATCCCAATCACAGAAAGCCGTAAGGCTCTCTAAATTATCAATTAGGGCAGTACGGGAAAAATTACAAGAACCTTCAAAGGCTACCCTGTTCAACCCATCAGAGAACAATCCGCATTTTGAATGAGCAATACCTTCCCCATCTTTGGGTACCACAATCTTTATCTCCATCCTTTCATTCTTAATAAGCCATGCCAAACATTCGAAAAAATGTTTATCTCTCTCGGACAAGGTACGTTTGACTTCCTCTAAGTTATTTAGGTCAAAATATTGAATTAAGTCACCGGCCTCACCTGCTATCATAGCTTGCTTGTCTTCAATGGAAAGAATATCATTGATAACCATTCGCATACGTCCACCATTATAAAGGAACGTTGCAAATCCATCTGACAAGATATTGATTGCCGATGAAGAAAAAAAACCCAGTTTTATATCAAACTGAGTTGCATAGCACAATGCCTCGGAAAAGAAACCGATAGGTTCCCACTCTGTTCGTGACTTATAACGACGACTGCCTGGCCAAAGTACATTTGCTTTAAGCATACACTTTAAATTATATGAAACAATTCGTACACATTATATCGTCACCCAAAATATCCACAAGAGTAGTGCCCTTGTGGTTGGCACGATTCTCTTTTTGTCGCTTGATGATATCAAGTTTAATTTGACGGATTCGCTCAGGCTTTATCAAATCAGCAAGGCTTTCGTTCTGATTCCATGTATATCCATCTTTCTCAAATTCCATTGCTTTCTTGAATAAATCAGGGTGTTGCTCATAGAGCCAGACCCACTCTATCTTTTGCTGGAAAAAACAGAAGTAACAACCAGAACGACTGCGGCAATAAGTGCCTTTTTCGCCATCTACCTCGAAAGGGATTTCCTCGTAGTAGGCAGGAACACCCACACCACTCTCTTTCAATAAACGGAAAATGTCTTCTTTTAATAACACATCCGTATTGTCAAGGAGTGGGAATTTGTCAAGTTTACCCACCGGATAATCAGTAGTTTTCAGGAATTCAAAGACAGCATGATTAAACAACTTTACGTCGTAATCAAGTAAAGTATTCATTTTCTTCGAGTAATAGAACTGCTTGGTGACAGGCCTCTTCACTATCTCAATAATCTCGTCTCGCAGGGATCCTTTTGGACATAATCTCTCGTATATGTCAACTATCTGATCCAAATTCTCATTGTGTAGGAATTTATTAATAACATCTATACTCCATATATTCTTACGGAATGGGAATACGGCCTGAATATTGGGCTTCGATGAGATATAACCGTCTCTATCCTCATCGCCACGGATGCCAACATATGAAACAGCATAATCACTTCCTACGTATTCTTCAAACTTATCCAGTTTCATTTTCTTAGTACACCAGCGAGCTTGTGGTGAAGGAAGAAATCCCCCCATGGCTTTCAAAAAGTGATGGAATGGCGTTGGCTCCGGACTATCCTTCGCGGCCCTTAATCGTTCTATTTTCCCCAAGTAAGCTTCCAAACGATTAATTAGTGCTTCTGTTTCTGCCAATTCGCAACCTGTATCTGAATTGTAGTATTCAATCTTTAGCGATGGGTATGTTTTTTTCAGATAGATGGCGAGAGCTGCACTATCTTTACCGCCTGATATGCCTAATATATGTCTTACTTTTGTCATTTATTAATCTTTTTGTTCAATATTGACAGCAATGTGCAAATATCTACATTGCTATCACCAGATAACAACTGACTAATCTTTTTCTCCAGTTCGTCAGCTTTCGTTTTATCTTTCTCTGGAAGCACGTAAGTTTGTGTCCTAATGTTAGTACCATTGTTTGTAACCATGTCAAAAGAGTAGGCCTCATTCTTATCAGTATCGTCAACTTTCTTGGAAATATCTGCATACTTTTCGCACTCACGGAACAAATAGATGAGGTCATCTACGAGCTTATCTTCCTGTTCATCTCTGAGCGCATCAAGACGCTGCTCAAGTATGGTATAACATATAGACTGGTACCATAGGGTTCGAGTGTCGTATTCTGTCATCACATGATGGTAGAATTCACGCTGTTTGTCTGTCAGTAGATAGACCTTGACATTGGCCAATCTCTTGCGAACTTCTAAAATGTACTCGCTATATTCGTAGCTCTGCAAAACAAACTTATCCACTAATCTTTCTTCTATGCGGTCTATCAACTGCGTATAGCAAGAACGCAATTCTCTGATAGCACGCTGGATTATATTGCCATATTCACGAATAAACTCTTCATGTTTCAATTTCGCATGGTCAAATCCCAATGCTTCTGGCAAATCATTGAAGAATGCTTTTTCCGGATCTTTTGCTTTTGCTAGCACATCACGGAATTTCATGGTTGACTCGTGGTTAAATTTGTGTGTGTGCTTGGTATAATCATTCAGTCGCATATAAAAATTTAAGAACGGCTTGATGGTTTCGATGAAACTGGAATTGCTTATAGAAAACTCTTCCCCAAGATTAATGAAGCGCCGATACTGATTAAAAAATCCCAACTTTACACCATCAATAGCAAACCTTTTAACCTCAAAGTCACCCGGATGCTTTTGTAGCAAATCGAAAAACTCCATGTTCACATTTGGTATAAAAGCTCCCTTTGATGCATCATAGAGTGCAAAATCCTGACGTTTGATAAACAAATAAGTTGGAATCCAAAATTCGAGGAATCCATATTTTAATTTATAGGGCTGCGCGGAAAGGATCTTGATGAGTTCAGACACTTTCCTTGCTTTGTTTTCCGTACTCTGCAGAAACTCTTCGCAAGCTTCCCATAGAGGCATAAAGCCTTTATTAGTAGGCGAATCTGCAAAGCCGCCATTTTGATGAAGCCCCGTGTTCAGAAGTAAAGAAAAATAAATTGTCTTTTCTGGTGGAAATTTATCCTCAGGAAATCCCATTCTGTCTTCAGAATAGTGCTTCGCCAAATATGTTAGATAACTTTTCCTCGCTTGAGTAATCATCCCACTAAGTTTATGCCTGTTGAATAGTTCATTAACCATCACAGGTGTCTTACTGTAGACTTCATTGCAAACCTTCGACAGCAACTGGTTAAAATCACGATGTGAATTTACCTTCTGCTCTTTACCTCCAAACACCCATATAACGCAATTCTTATAGGAGAAGAGGTTGTCGTTGATAGTTTTATTAAGCAGGGCTTCTTCATACTCCCTTAATTTTTGGATTTCATTTACAGCCACCCGGTCGCTCTTATCTACAACATGCTCCAACAGATATATATACTTCTTGATGTTGTAGAGGTGGTCGACGATATCCTTCGTATTGGTAAAATAAGCAAAGACAAGTGCATGATCTGTTTCTAAGCTTAATCTTTTGATTTCTGTCAAAACATTCTTCTGCGTGGAGTAAATTAGTTCAATGAAGCCGTCCGTATCGCCAGTAGGAATAATATCCTGAGGCTCCTCACAAATCATGTAGTCAAAGAATCGTGGGGTGCCTTTCTGATAGAAGTGAGCTTTAACCTGGGAGATGCGCTTGTTGAAAAATACATTCAGCTCATCAACAAAGGCCACAGGGCGAGGAACTATCAAACCAGCTTTACGTATTTCTGCTTCAAGGTCAACATCTGTACCTTCGAACAACATCAAACGCTCTTTGTAGACAGCATATCGAACTATTTTCTTGGCAGTCAACTTCTGTATGATTGACTTGGCATTGTTGATAGCCATGGCTTCCTTAGCATAGGTTGTCATGTGTTCTGCTGTCAGCTTAAATCCTGCTGTACCAAAAAGATTCAATAAGCCAATGGCTTTCACCAGATTCACAGCTTGAGACATATCTTCCTTGCTGTCCCATTCTTGACCTTCAACTCTCTCTATAGATACTTGAATGGTGCTCCAGCTCATTGAGTCTGCATTGGCATCTTTTAGATAGGAATAGAAATTATATAGTATATAGTCATAAACTTTCTGAAGATTATATGTTAATTGCTTTGCGGGTTCAAATTCAGAAATAGAATTGCTTCCTTTCGCTGCTAAGAAAGTGAAAAGAGAACGCTCATTCTGACCATATCTCTGAATAGCTTTTGTAATAGTATAGGCTGAGAATGAATCCAAAGGAAATAGCTGCTTAGCTGTTTCCAAAGGAAAATCGTTAGACACATATCCTGTTTCTTTGGCTAATCTATATAGTGGTTCAATATTATTTGCATCATTTATCTTCCTTTCTTCCTTTAGCTGTTTTGATGCCAGTTGTAGTAACTGCTCAACAGGCTCTACAAAGGTAATCTCCTTGAAGCGGCCTTTCACTTTAATCCACTCGTTTGTCTGTGTTTCTGTCAATCCTTTGGCATAAGCACCAAAATTTTGATGGAGTACCGTGAGAAGCATCATCTGACGAGTCGGTACATTGACCAACTCTGACAACTTCTGTAAGAAATACAGCTCCGTCTCAGGGCTATTTTTGGCAGCATGTTCCAATACCTTGCCGAACTCGTCTACAACTATTAGCAGGAATTTGCCTTCCTTTTGACATTGATTATAATGGATCTTCAGGTTATCAAGAATACTGTTGGTATTACCCTCCACATTTAGGGCCTTACTGAGAAGTGTAGACATCTCAGTATAGTCGCCAACAATATTCATAATCTCGAATGACTTTACATCTGATAGAATTCTAGCATCCAATAGATAGTTCTGCTTACCAGTCTTCTTCAAATCAGATTCTAATGCCAGTAGAAAGCTCGATTTTCCTGTTCCGTACGAGCCTATAATCGTGAAAGAATGAATACCAGACTTGAAGTCGTTCACAATATTGTGAATTGCATTCCGAGCGTTAGGAGTCACCAGGTATTGCATTCCTTCTGCAAAACCGTTTTCAATGTTTGCAGATAAATTAAATGTCTTTACCATAATAATAGTCTAATACCTGTTTTATATCCAAGTCCTTAATAAACTGAACTTGCTTGATACCAGCCACATCACTATACACGAAAAAATAACTGTACTCATTGGCCAGTTGTTTCAACATCTCTACTGTCTCGAAGTTCTGCATACAGAAGACTAGCCCTATTCTTTCTTGTATGGTATCAAAGGGTAAGCTGTTGTCACCCTCCAGCTCCTTCAATTTTAATAAACCATACAGAAAGATCTCCTTTGTTACCTCACGCTTACCGTCTACATTAAAGTAGTACCCCCTATCTTCTGAATTTGAGCGGATCAAGTCAAGGTCTATCAGAAGAGAAGAAAAGTCCTCGTTGGATTGCGGCTTACGGGGCAAGGCATAGTTTTGCAAGAAGACTCCTACGTCTTTTCCCATAGTCCTTTCATTATATGCTGATAGTTTTCCTACTTCTGCAAGTTTCAATCTCGCATATGTTATCGCAATACCTTTTTCAAAAGTAGAGCGCTCTTTTTGCAGCCCACAAAATAGCATGTTATATAGTGAAGCTTTTCTTAAAAATACAAGATTAAAGTGCAAAAGCCATAGAGTTGCCATATCCTCAATGTACTTGTCCTTTCCATAATTCTCATTAAACAGATAGTTTCCTAACCATGTTGGCTGGTCTCCATCACATATACCAAAAACACCAAGCCAATAGCGAATAGAAGAAACCATATTCTTCCCGACACCTAATTGTATTACCGCATCAGGGGAACTGAAATTATTTCCATGGACTATGAAATCATATCCTTTTTTCAGCCATAGGCTTTTGCAAGGGAAAGATTCATGCCCTGAGAATATATATTTATTACTGATTGTTGCCATACTATATTAATTTGAAATATTCTTTGTTAGGCAACTCGGCTATATCTACTTCGAGCAGCTTGGCTATTTTCAGATATGTCTCCATAGGTGGTTGACATGCATTGGTACACCACTTAGATACTGTAGTAGGTGCATACCCTAGTTGTTCAGCCAACCATTTATTTGTCCTTTTCTTTTCTGCTAACACTACTTTTATGCGATTAATATCTTTGTCCATAATGGATAATAGATTTGTTATAAGTACAAAGGTACACCATTTTCTTGAAAATAATGCAAAATATGGCTTTGTTTAGCTAAAAATATCACAAAATTAATATTTTTCTCATCATGTCTGTCTGATTACAATTAGAAAAGATTTGGACTAAGAATTGACCATATAAATCAAGTCCTACATTTTCAATTCAGGTAAACTATTTATCGCTTCCGACTTTAACTTATCCAGTGCGCGGGTGTATTTCTCGGTATGCTTCAATCCGCTATGCCCTAAAAGACTTGCAACGGTTTTGATGTTGGCTCCATTATTCAGGATGTTCACGGCAAAGCTGTGGCGAGCACAATGCCAACTGATGTGTTTGTTAATGCCAGCACGTTTCACCCATCGCTTTACGGATTTGCAACAACTCTCATAAGATGGAAGATTGGCCCACAATACAGACAGAGGATAAAGGCTCGTCGCACATTTGGATTCTCGTTGTCGTAATGACATTGTATCAAAGATTGGATTTCATCCATAGACAGCACGTCCTTGCGCAAGATCTGTTCGTCGACTTTGCATACCAGACCTTTACATGGGTCTTTCAACATTACTTCATGGTCAATGGCATAGCGCACCACTTTCTTGAAACGCTGATAGATGCTCTTTGCTCCTTCACCAACACTTCTTGATTGCAAATATTCAACAAAGTGTTCCATCATATCCTTGGTTATTAGTTCGGGCTTAATACTGAACTCATAAACTGGGTATTGCTCTTTCAGAAAATCCTTAAACCGATTCAAGGCTATCTTTATCATTCGCAGGTCTTTCTTCGTATAACTGTCTATGTACGCCTGATAATAGTCTAAGAAGTTGACATTTCTGTCTTTCTTCAGGCGATAACCAAGCATGCTCTCCTTAAACTGTTGTTCACGCTCCGCACATATTTTGGCAGCCAATTCAAGAGTTTCCTTGTTCTGTTGCCTTTCCACAGGAGTACGGGGCTTGGCTATCAAATACAACTGCAAGTTTTCTTTTCGCCTGTTGTGTTTGATGTGAACTTTGGGCTTACCCCCATTTTACCTGTTTCATACAAAACAGGATTGCCATTATCATCTAAAACTGGTGTTTCTTCTCTACCAAGATAATACTCAAGATAAAGACTTATCCGACCATCAGAAAGCACATTTTGGGCTCTTCCGGAATTTGGAGTGATAAATACATAAAATACGAAAAGAAACCGCTGTAAATATTGTATATTTTCATTTAATCTAGCACTTTTTTCTATGAGTCTGTCCATATCCCTTAAAATCTTCTGGTCTGTGATTTGAGCATAGATTTATGTACTCGCAATAGAGACATAGCTCATCATTTTGGCAATACTTTCTATAGGAATACAAGCTTCCAATATCAGCGTGCCGAATGTATGGCGAGCTACATGAAAGGAATTGGCGAATACCGCAAGTCAGATCAACAGGCTTGAATGTCCGTACCGTTCAACCAAAAGAACTGGAAGCCAACCTTCATACCTTTAGCCAAAGGCAAGAAAGAGGATTGAAACGGTATTTTCACAACTCACCGACCAGTTCCTATTCATCAGGAACTACGCCAAAGAAACATGCGGTCTTTTTGCCCGAATAGTGGGAAAAGTCAGTGCGATGACCGCATTACAATACATCAACTACATTAGCAACAAGCCTATAAGCAGGATCAAGTACGCACTGATTTAATTCCGCCAACGGGTTACTCTAATTGTTTTCTATATACGGAGTCTAGGGTGTTTCCATCTTTATCCTTCCAAACAAGCCAGCCATTATTGCTACTACCAATACAGAAATCGGCTGCTGTGCTCGGACTATTGAAAGTTATATCTGAAGTTAATGTTTGTTTACCGTTATATGGACGAGTATATTCTTTCAACATTTTCTCACGTTTGTCCTTCCAAGTGAATGATGGAACAGATGAGTTTGTTATAATACTATCTTTTAGAACTGTAAATCCTTTGCTATGATAGAAGCCTTTTGCATCGCATCCACGCCCTTTGGTGAAGAAGAGATGCTCTTCTTTGGGTTTTACAATGTCAAAGATATTACAACCAATAAAAGATGTGAGAAACTTTACGTCTTCGAAGAATTCGTCCATATCATCTTTACGATATTCTGGAAGAGTTGGAGCCTTTGGAGTCTGTTTATTTTCGTTCAATACAAAAGAATTTGAGACCTTTGCTTCTGCTATTGCTTTATGTTCTAAATATTGCACATCTGCCTTAGTCATTGCTGCATCTTTAGAAATAAATAGTAAGGCTTTCTGCCAAAACGCTTTCTTGCTTTCATGGTCTCTCACTCGTTCTCTAAAGTTTTCTGTTTCTCCAATATATGCTTTCGGTTTTGTAGCCTCGTCTTCACCTAATAAGATATAGAAAGCCGGTGTTTGTAACTCATTTCGTTTGTTTAAAATTGAAAGATGTGAACGAGGAATGACATACATCTGGCAAATTTTATTGCTGATAAACACATACTGCGTTCCTTTCGGATCAGCATCTATTAAATATGTTGTAACCGTTTTACCCATAATTTATATTTAACTCTGCAACACTTTTAATATATTGTTAAACACTTGGTATTCTCTATTTGCGCTTCGTTATATGCTGTTTATACTTCTTATTAACAACAAATGGAACACGCTCCACAGTAACATTACTTGTATCTAAGCCTAAGGCTTGTTCGTCGTCTACACCTATATGTCGAATGACACCAAATAGGTGTAGCGTTATATTATCGGACGCACTCACCACTGTAGATGCATAATAAATTCGATGAATTACTATAAAACGGAAGTCGCCAGCTATGTTGTGTTTGCGTAATGACGGATACCCGCTTCGTATATCGAACTGTTTCTCGGCAATAAGGTCTTCTACTATTTGACGTAAATAGAGTGTCATAAGCGGATTAACTCTAAATCCTACCCTTATGTTTATTGCATAAAGCGTATCGTTTATCAGTTCGCTACAAGTGTAATCTAAGGTATCTGGCGCGTCGTCGTATATAAAATGCACTAAAAAATAGTGATCGGCACGTTTTGGTTGCTTATTTATTATGGAATAAATCAACTTGTCTTCCACTACATCTTCGCGTTCCGATTGACGTATATACACCAGGTTTGTTGCATACTTTGGTATGGTTTCATCGGCTTTTATGTCGCATATTATATCGTAATAGTCGGACAGTTTGTTAAACTTAAGATATTTTCTGCGTATATTCCAAGCCCTATACCATATATACATAATACTTCCTACAAAGAGTGCTAACATTATTGTGAACCAACCACCGTGTGCAAATTTGGTTAGATTGGCTAAGAAGAAGAAGCCTTCTATAAGCAGATAGACGGCTAAAAAGGCTCCCACTATCCAATGTGGTGTGAACCGTTGGCGCAAATAAACTGCCAGCATTATTGTGGTGGTAAGCATTGTTATGGTGATAGATAAACCGTATGCTGCTTCCATGTGAGCCGAAGTTTGAAACAGTAATACTGTTACAATGCACAGAATATAGAGCATATTGTTTATCTGTGGTATATAAATCTGACCCTTATTCCTTGATGGATACTTGAATTTAAGCGTAGGCCAGAAGTCTAAATGCACTGCTTCGCTAAAAATGGTGAAGCACCCGCTAATGAGTGCTTGACTGGCTATAATGGCTGCTCCTGTTGCTATTACAACGCCTGGTATAAGTAACCAGTTTGGCATAATGCCATAAAACGGGTTGATACCAGTGTGTATAGTGTTTATGTTGTTTATAATGTAAGCGCCTTGCCCCATATAGTTGAGTATGAGCATTACTTTTACAAATATCCAACTAACGGTTATATTGCGCCTACCACAGTGCCCAAGGTCGGAATATAGTGCCTCTGCACCTGTTGTACAAAGAAAAACCGCACCCAGTATTAAGAACCATTCAGGGCTTGACGATAGCAGTTCTATGGCATAATATGGATTAAAGGCTTTTACGATAAGTGGGAAATCGGCTATATGAACGATACCCAACACACCTAAAAGTAAGAACCAGACTAACATAAACGGACCGAAATAGCTACCTATGGAGCCTGTTCCGAAACGCTGAATAAAGAATACCACCGAAATGATAACTACAACAATTAACACTATTGGTATATTGGTAGATATGCCATGCAACCCTTCTATGGCTGAGGTTACAGTAATGGCAGGTGTTATTACACCATCGGCTATCAGCGTACTCGCTCCCAACATTGCTACAAGGTAGAGCCAACGGCTACCACGTTTACGTATTAATGCAAACAGAGCCAATACCCCACCCTCGCCTTTATTGTCGGCACGAAGTGCTATTACTACATATTTCAGTGTGGTTTGCAGAGTTAAGGTCCATATTATGCACGACACTGCACCCAATATATAGTCTGCACTAAAGTGCGGATTTGCACGCATAATAGTGCGCATAACGTAGAGCGGAGATGTACCAATATCGCCAAACACTATACCTATGGATATTAGCAGTCCCATTGCTGTAAGCTTTTTATGGTTAGAAAGTTCTGATTCCATTTTTACAATCTTTTAATCTTATGCGATGCAAAAGTAGTGCAAGTACGATTAATAGAATATTGCAACACGTTAAAAAATGCCAAATAGTGTATTTATCTAACTGTTTAAGCACTGCCATAATAGTGTTTAAATATGCTTAAAACTCTGTTTAAACATTGCAGCTTTACTATTTCTGCACCCCACTTTGCCACTTGGTTCAATCCAATATATGGTTCTATGTGCTACAACTCTGCTTTTCGCAATGTTTAGTAGTAAACTGGCAATTCTACTATCGGTATCTCGTTTAATTCCGAATAGACACTTAACGCATACTACTTCGTATACAAACTATACCAATTTGCATACTGGGCAATGGAAGATTATAATCAGATAGAAGCCTCTAAATGTTTAGAAAAATCAGACACTCTTTTGTTACTCTTGTTTCAGATATCTGTAACACTCGTTTCAGATATCTGAAACGTTCGTCTCAGATATCTATCAGTTGCGGTTTAGATATCACAAAAAGCTATAGCTTTTATAGCTCTATATTATAGTGCTTAAAAAACATTTGTTTGGCTGAGACATATAAAATGTTTTATACTGCAATGTTTTGATTTAAATGCTTTTGTCCACTTTTCCCAAATATATTCATTGCTTTTCAACAGAAACGAAACCTGGTTTCAAGATACAAATAGCATATAAACGCAACAATTCCACGTTGTTCAACTATTGTTTAACCCAAATTGGTAGTTAGAGCCTAAACATATTTCGTTTTATTATCGAGCAGCTTGTCTGCCTTTGCAACGCAGGCGTAGCAGGCTACGTAAAGTTACAAAGGCAGACAAGATGCCGATAAGAAAACAAAAGATGTTAGAAAACAATACCATAGTGATAAGAACTATACATATTGTAGTCTAAGCACCAAATTGGGTTTACAACGTGGAATTATAGAAAAGCAGTAAGCATATAAGCATACTTACTGCTTCTTCTGGCTGGTTTAAAACCAATAGCCGCTGTTATCGTGTGGAGCAGGTTCGCCGTTTAACCTATAGTATAGTTCGGTAAGAGCTTGCTTATAAGTTAAATTAAAGGCATATTTCAGCGTACTTATCAGTCGTTTGAACGATGTTGGCACCTCGTTCTCAGTCATTGTTAGTGTTACGTTGTCTTCGCCTTCTCCCAATTCTGCCCTGTCCATATATACCATTACAGGTAGATTTATTGTTGGATACCACTTGTTATTTTTCAGCTGTTCGGAAGTAGGAACCCAGTCAGCCACCTTTGAATGCGCCTCAACAGGTTCGCCCCATGTGTCTTTAAACACTAAGTTCTTTAAATTTACCGTCTTCTTATTGTGGCTTTCCATCAACATAATATTCAGATTACAAGTTTGGCGGCAATATCCAAACGACAGAATACCCTTAAAGCCGAGAGGGTCTTTCAACCCGTTATATTGAGCTTTGCCACTGTGTATAGTTTCATTCCATGGAGTAGGGTCTACATAATCGTAGCGCATAAACTCTTGATTAGTGGGGTTGTCGAGCTTTGCGTCAAAATCTGGAAAAGGTTTTTGATCTTTCACCACAAAGAAGTGCTGGTAATGCTCGCTTTGCCCATTGTCTATAAACTTACCATTCATAAGGTTTCCCGCAGCATCGTAATATTTTATGTCGAGTGCAATGCTTACCGCAGCTTCGGAGTTTTGCATTTGGTTATAGCTCATAGCATAGAGGTAAGGTGGATTCTTAGGGTCGGGCACCCATTTGTCGCCTTGCAGTGTGTAAACAAACTCTTGTGGAGCGTCCATGTATTTCACACCATCGTACATTTTGTTCTCGTGGAAGGCAGCATAACCGTGTAGGTGTCCCTCGATAACATTTATTACAACCTTAGCTGGCTTAGGACCTGCTAACTTCTCGTTCTTGTTCTCTGGCACAATATCGTCGTTGTTGCTACAACCTACAAAGCCAGATAGCACTGTGCAAAGTAATGCTAATTTTAGATATGTTCTTATACTTCTCATAATTATTATAATTATTATATTTTATTTTGAATTATCAAACTACGTGTATTGTCGGTTAAACCCTATCGTTTTGAATTTTATTGTTAGATTTATCTTATTGTGATACATATTAGTCTTTTACCTCAATAGGTATTTTAAACTTCGATAGCCACTCTCCTTTTTTCAGAAGTTCAGGCGAAGGAGTCCAGAAAGGCGATGTTTTGCCGTCTGCATCAAACTTTGTTTTCTTTCCAGAATAGAAGAGACCGAGCGTTAAATCGAACTTTGTGTTTGGTTTTAGGAAGCGTATGAAGCCCGTTATGCCCACTGGTCCTCGTTTTTTGGTATTTGTTCCTTTATATTTATCGGCATAAGCGTATTCGAAAGGAACCTTTGAACGGTCTGTAACCCATTCTTTACTATTGCCATTGTTTGGATAATACAAAAAGAAATTTTGGTATTTATAGTCTAAATCATTTTCCATTAAGAACCAGTTAAAGTGTGCATCTTTATCATCAACGTAATCTATAACAAACAAATAAACATTTTGTGGCTCTGATTTTGCGCTGCTGAATACTAATTTATTCGGCTCACTGGTTTTATCAAATATGATTTTTCCATCTATATCAACCGTAAATTTTATGTCAATATCTCCTCTATAACTAAATATGTTTTCCCAACTTAGGCTATCGTTATATTTCTGCCAATAATTTATATTACCTTTCGTTATTGCTACCCTTAACTTTTTTGGGTTAAAAGGTGGTTTATTATCTTTTATTGCTTGTTTAGTTTCTCCATCTTCTGTTGAACTTTCTTGGCTACAAGCTGTGAAGAGAGCAAGTGCGAATAATCCTAACAACAATGGCAATACATTATTTTTAAATCTCATATTCTTTTTTATCTTCATTGTTCTGTATATGTTTAAGAACTGATGTATCGGTTTAAAGATTCTCACGTATGCATCTTATCTTATAAAAAACACATTAATCTTCTATTTCAATTGGTATTTTTATTTTTAGTAACCATTTTCCTTTTTTACTAAGTTCAGACGATGGTCCCCAGAAAGGTGATATCGTACCGTCTGAATTAAATTTCGTTTTATTACCAGTATAGAAGAGACCGATTGTTAAATCGAAATTAGTATGAGGCTTTAAGAACTGTATGAAACCGTAGAAACCAACTGGGCTTGGATTTATTAATCCATCTTCCCAAAAAAGATCAGAATAAATATAGGTGAATGGAAGCTTTGATGGGTCTTTAACCCACACCTCTCTATTGTCTTCATTTATATAATTCATAAAGAAATGCTGAAGTTTATAGTTTAGTTTATTGTCTGAAAAACCTGTTATACCCCAATTTTTATTTCTCGGATACGATACCATCAACCTATACACACAATTAGGTTCAGACTTTAAAGTCTTTACTACGAATTTATTCGCCGAATTATATTTGTCTGGTTTAGGATTTCCGTCTTTATCTAAATGAAATATAAGCCCTATGCCACTAATTTCTTTAACTATGTCTTCTCGTTTTGGATGGTCTTTAAATGTCATTCCATCGGCTAATTTAACCTGATCTAACTCAACTGTTACCTCACGAATGTCAAGATTGGTAGTATCCTCCTTCTCTTCCTTTTTAGGCTCTATTACTTCATCTTCCTTTGAATTCTCTTGACTGCAAGCAGTGAAGAAACTAAGTACGAATAATCCTACTAACAAGAACAATACATTATTTTTAAATTTCTTATTCTTCTTTATTTTCATTGTTTCGTATTTGTTTAAGATTACTGATGTATCTGTTTAAAGATTCTCACGTATGCATCTTATTTTGTTAAAACACATTAGTCTTTTACCTCGATAGGTAATTTCACACTTAAATCCCATAGAGCCTTATTAAGTTGGGCAGGAGATGGAGCCCAGAAAGGCGAAGCTTTGCCATCGGTCCCAAACTTAGTAAGGTTGCCAGAGTGCATCAATGCTACCTTCAAATCGAACTTTGTATCAGGCTGCAAGAAGCGAATGAAGCCGAAGAAGCCCATTGGATTGCTCTCGCCTATAAACTTTCCTTTGTATGAATCGGCATAAGTGTATTCGTAAGGTAGTTCTTCACGATTCTTAACTAGCACATTGTGCGCGCCATTATTTGTATAATACATAAAGAAATGTTGATGAATTTTGTCTTGTTCGTTCTCAAAGAACTGGTTGTTCATTGAGTTTCCTTTGGCGTTATAGTAGTCTATGCGTAGCGAATAAACCACATTAGGATTTGTTTTAATGCTTTTCACAACGAATTTAGACAGTCCTTCTTCACCTATTTTAAAGTTTTCTCCTTTCTCAACCTGCCAAATAATCTTCTGTACATTATTTGTTGGAACAAAATCTGTCTCTTGTGGCATACTGTTAAAGCTTACGCCGCTTCGCAAAGAGCCTTCAGTAAGTGTGAACACGCACATCGTTGGGTCTTCGTGGAGCTTATTAGTTTTCTCGTTTTCCGGTTTATCAGGACTACAAGCGGTAAGAAGTGCAATGCAGGCCAAGCCTAACACTATGGGTAAAATACTGTTTTTAAGTTTCATAATTTTATTATTTATCATTTGTTTATTTATATTCTGTTTTCCTTTTAGAATTTCCACCCTATGGTAAGACGTATGTCTCTACCAAGGTCGTGTGCATAGTATCGAGCACGATTGGTATATTCTTTATATTCCTTATTGAAGATATTGTCAGCCGAAACAAACAAGCTAAGAGTGTTGTGTGTATCTATTCGCCATTCGGTTCCAGCCTCTAATCCAAACAAGCTATACGAAGCAGGAGCATAAGCAATAAGGTCGGAAGCTGCATTAAAACGAGTTTGACGTGCCACAAAGCGATGTTTAACTTCTATCCATGGAGCAAAAGCCTTTCCAGAAAGGTGTGGTGTGTAAGTAAGGCTGTGATTGATACGGAAGGAAGGAATATACGGCAAGTAGTTATGGGTGCGTGTTTCGTTAGCCCAAATCATAGACGAAACAATATGATACTCTATTGCAGAAAGTGGACGAAGACGCAAATCGAAGTCTATACCACGTATAAACACATCAGTCTGCATATATTGAAATAACGGATAAGTTCCCGAAATAACAGTTACATATTCGCCTTTCATAGGACGGTCGTATATATAATGTTTCACCCATTGCAGATAAGCATCGAGCCGAGCATCTAAAACTGTGCTTCGATATTCGGTAGATACTACCCACTTATAGCTATTTTCTGAACACATAGTAGAGTCGCCACGCACGAAACGTCCTGTTCCTAATTCGTTACCATTGCTATATAGCTCGAAAACATGTGGTGCACGCCATGCTAAACCAAAGTTTGTAGTTAGTGTTAGCTTGTCGGTAGCGTGATAGTGAGCACCCAAGCTATAAGTGAAATTAGAGAATGTGCGATGCCCCCCATAGTAGTCGCCAGTCCAATCGTAGCCAGCAGCCTTTGTGTCTTGCCAATCAAAACGAACACCAAGCTCTGCCCCAAGTCGGTTGTTTTGATACTTTTGCAAAGCATAGGCTCCTATTTGATTTTCTGTATGGTTAGGAATGATAGGCACTACACCCGTTCCACGTTGATTAGAATGGTTACTATTCACAACTTGTGTCCCCACTTCGGTTTGCCAATCGCCATAGTATTTACGCCAACGCAGATAGTTTTGCAACGTTTTAAGGTGCATACTAACAGCAGGAATATAGGAGAGATTCATACGTCGTATTCTATTCTCCTCTCTATCGTCCTTTTGAAAAGAAGCTAACCAATAGAAGTCGCCATACTTTTCGGTGTTGTAGTAAAGCTTTAGCGTGGCATTTGTATGCACAATATGTTGGAAAGGATAGTCTATATGGCGTGTATAAGGTGTTATGTCGACAGGTCTGCCAATCTTTATACGTTCTGCAAGCAAGTCGGCATCGCCCATCTGAGCATTGTAAAGCACGCCCAATTTTAGATCATATCTGCTAAGATAACCTTCAGCACGGAAGTTCTTATGTTGATAACCAAGTGCGGTTGAGAAGTCGAACTCGCGTGTTCCTGTGTTGTTCAGCAAATAATGGGCTGCTCTTTGGTCGCCACTATTAGCGTAGGTGGCTTGAATGCGCCACGCCAACGATGGCAAAAAAGGCATAGAACCTTCTGCATTGCCTACAAATTGGTAGCGATAACCATTGGAACCATACATACTCAGTAGTCTGCCGTGTGTGTGTTTCTGATTATAGGGCAACATATCTTGTTCCATTACGACTATGCCACCAAGAGCATCAGAACCATATCGTACAGCTTCTGCTCCCTTAACGACTTCTATTTTGGTGCTACTATTCTTGTCTACTTCTGGTGCATGGTCGGCTCCCCACTGCTGTCCAGTGAGTCGTGCGCCATTATTAACCAACAATATACGGTTTCCGTACATACCGTGTATAACTGGTTTAGATACTGTTCCGCCCGTTTGAATAGAACTTACACCACTAACACGCTCTAACATAGTGCCTAACGATTGCCCTAACGACCGTTCTATTGTTTTATTGTTGAGCTGTGAGCTTACAGCATTGTTGCTAACGAGCTTACGAACAGTGGAAATTTCTACACCATCTATAAGATGATAGTTCTGTTTTGTAGTATCTGGCTGTGCCGTCTCCAGATCATATTGGTTCTGTGCAAAGGCACTAGTGGGCACAAACTCACATAATGCTATTACACTCATAAAGGTATAAAATAGCTTTTTCATATTTACAGCTATGAAATAAGAATAAAATGAGTAATTAAATAAATGTTCTTGCTGCATTCCATAGCGAAAGGCTGTGTTCAATAGATGTGTACATATAGCTATTTAGACACACCTGTATTAATACACAAGAAACACTATAGCAATACAGTAAAACAAGCCAACAACATATTGTTGCGAGCTTTAAAAGAGCTTCTAAGTAGGTTTAGAAACTAAGCAAAGAAGGGAGGTGCATGGGCGTTTACAGATTCTACCGATCTATAAACTATAATGGGAACTAATGCTTTTGGTTTGTGTAAGAGTGTACAAACTGTTATAGGCACATAGCTAAACAGCTTTACGGCATTGGCTTTGTGCATTGTAAATTCGCAAACAAAGCAAGCAGAACTTATTTGAGTATGGCTTTTGGTTGCCAAGTTTTCTGTACGAACATTTTTATAGTCGTGAAAATGCAAATCTTTTATAGCAAGAACAGCTGTGAATGTTAGCAATAACATCCAAGCTATAAATACTCTTAATAGATTAGCTCTCTTCATTCCTATTGTCGTTTGTCCGTATAAAACCATACTAAATACACAAACAGGTTTACTTATCAATAAAGTATTATAACCTTATATTGCAGCATTAGTACAATTGCTTCACGTCAAGTTTCTGCAAAAGTATAGAAAATAGTAGAGACAATACAAATATTCTACTCTTGTTTATATCTTTTTAACGATATAAGTATATGGTTATCACATTAATAAATATTATCTGCACACTCTTATATACGCACCGTTGATGCCTATATATAATCTATATATAATAAGGTGTATCGCTTAAAAAGGCATTTAATAGATAAGAAAAAAGGCATAAACAAATATTTTTCGCAAATAAATGCAAAAAAATTAGGTGATTATTGGAATATTTGTACCTTTGTATTGTCCTATTACTATTGCAATTTAATAAAAGACTTATCATATAAATTCGCTATGGAGCACTTAGAAGTAATAAAGGTTTCGGAGGAGAAGATGTCTTCAGAACACCTAAATGCAAACAAAGTTTACTTCGCAACAGAAATTCTGAACGACAGTAACATGATGCCAATTTATAGTAAATTGTGCATGATGCTTGACATCTATGATGTTGAACATGAAATTATTGAAGACCCGGTAACACATTCTTGCAAAGCACTAAAACCGGCTTGGCTTGTTAACAACGTAAAAATTACAGATCACGTAGATTGCCTTGTGCGTAATATTGGCGACAAACGTATGTTAATGACTAACTGTGCAGAGTACGACTCTGAGGTTGCTAAAGCCCTAAAAAAGAAGATTGAGGCTGAAGGATACGAAGTAGTAGAACTCAGTTACTCATCGTTCGATGGCGTGCGCGAGGCTAAAGATACTAGTTGGGCATACATTAACTATATACATACGTCGAAAGTTATAATCGTCCCGATGCAACATGCAAAGGAAGATAAGGAGGCTTTACAGCAAATAAAGGCTTGTTTCCCGCACTTAGCTGTTGTTGGAGTCTATGCTGACCCATGTTTTGGCAACGAAGGGGAGTTTATTCGTTACAGTAAAAGTATCAACGAAAGTATGGTGTCGTAGTAATATAACCAAGCTAAAACATATAGAACACTAATATCTTTAAGGACTTAATAAAAAACGAAGAGGGCTGTTTTGCAAACCAAAACAGCCCTTTTTACATTGCATAACAATGGCTTTTACATTGCAAAAAGCATTGCTATGTTATACATTATAGATAAAAGGTTAGATAAGAAAACCGTTTGCAACTTATATTTACAGGGCTTATGCCCACATATATACCTATAAATGGTAAATTTATTAGACAATAGTCTTAACAAGAAAACATTTATTTTATAGGGCTTTTCCTTATTATATTCAAGATAACATACATAGAATTAAGATATTTGTAGATAGTTATTTATTGTAAAAAAATCTAATTATATCAATAAAGATAATCTTTTTTTATTATCTTTGTACGACTTATAACTCATTTAAGCATTACTCAAAACATCTCAACATAATGAATTTTAACGAATTTGCAGCGTATGTAAAAAGAAATGAACCAAACATAGCTGGAAACCTTTACATTTGTTCTAAATTTCTAATAGGACTTAATAGTAATCCGCAATTTAGAGCACTGCCAGACCCTAGTAGTCCGGCACGTCTCAGTATGGTACGTTTAGTAGTAGTGAAAAGTGGTTGGTACGAACCAATTATAAACTCAAAGAAGTATAGGTGTGGTCCGGGAGATTTACTTTTCATAAATTGGGGTGTTACAATGTCGGGCGACTCTATAGGTGTTGAAACCATTATAGACGGTTTTGCACTGTCAGAAGAATTTATGAAAACGGTATTTAATGGTAATTTGCCACAAGTATTTCTCTCTCCAGGCAAATGCATAAAGCTACATTTAGAGGAGAACGAAAGCAGTGTTATTCAGGAATATCTCAAAACAATGTATAATCTTGTTCAGATATCATCAATAAATAGCAAGACTATCAATGCACTTTTTGTAGCAATATTTAGCTTGGTAGAATCGTTTTACAGCATAGAAATACCATTGGCAAATAGACAATGGACACGTCACAAAGAAACTGTTGAACGATTTATACGATTAGTCAACGATAACATAAAGCAAAAACACGAATTAGAATTCTACGCTTCACAATTGTATATGACAACGCATTATCTTGGCATAGTTATAAAAAATGAGACAGGAACTACCGCCAGAGAATGGATTGACAAGGAATTAACCATACAATTAGAGCAGGAATTGAAATATACAAATAAATCTTTAAAGGCCATTGCCACCGAATATAACTTCAATTCTCTTAGTTCGTTTTGTAAATTCTTTAAGCGCCGAACTGGTGTTACAGCTGGCACTTACAGAACAGAAGGAAATTTGTATTAACTAAAACTATTTTTTTACAGAAGTCATCATACCCTGTTATCTCTCTATTCTATTGTTTTAAAGTAAACAGAACAAATTATAAAGTTTATCAAAATGACTGGCAAGGAAACGAAAGATTACTGAAAATAATAATACGAACAAAATATAATGATGCTATTTTCTAATAAAGTGTAATAGAAATTAGATAGGACTTATAAGCTGTGAATACAGTCTATTCACTAATCAGATAGAGCGTCTTAAATGCTTAGAAAAGTCAGGTAGATACCGCTACTTTCATTTTAGATATCTATCGTGTTTGTTTTAGATATCTATCGTGTTCGTTTCAGATATCTATCGTGTTTGTTTTAGATATCTATCGTGTTCGTTTCAGATATCTATCAATTACAAATTAGATATCACAAAAAATAGCAACCTTTATTACCACACAATATCAGAGCTATATGCGTACCTTGAACGAAATTTACCGTTCTCAACATTTCGCAATCATCTCAAGAATCGTAAGAGAGCTCTTAAGGCAGATAGCCTACTGAAAACCATAGCATATAGATTTGTAAGAGAGCTATAGCATAATCTTGGGGAAAGGAAAGAGTATGAGAAGGTGTTTGAGCTATATTACATAGTTCTTTCTAAGAATTGAAATCATCGTGTCTTATATTCTCTCATTTTAGCAGACATCAATAATTAATTTACTAAATTATCTTCAGTAGATTTTCGTTGTAGACTTCTTAATAAATAAATCATCTTATGTTCTCTATTACTACTATTCTATAGTAACTCCTGCATCTTTCCAATGTACCATATCATAGGGATAATATGGATTATCCCTAAGGTCAGAATCGTCTATGTGCATTATCTTAGCAACAGCTGCAACCTCCCATGCCCAATAGCCACGATAACAATCCGTCTTCAGATGACTATTATACCAAGGAGCATCGTTGTTCAGAGTATACCATTTTTCTATATAATCTTTAAGTGCTTTCTTTGCTTCTTGCGCATCGGAAATCTGTGTTAGCTTGAAAAGTTCTTTATACAACTTAGGGAAAGCAAGCTTACTTGCATACGTTTGTTTCTTGTTTTCTTTTAATCGAAAGTTTAGCATAAACCAAAGTAATAAGTCGGGTGTCCAATTTGATGGTGTTGCCTGCTTATCCATTCGCAACACATAGTCAGTTAAACGATTAAAATCTGTATTATCTATGTCTAATAGTATTCCCAATGATATTCTATCTAAATCATCAGCGTATGTCGGATTTCTAAAATTAGCTCCATGTATATAATTATCTAAAGAATTTATATATAACTTTTTCAATTTGGCAATATCTTCACCCATAGAGTAACTTATTTCTATTGCCCGTATATAATCTACAGCAGAACACCAATATAAAAATGGACGTACTATTCCAACATTCTTTTTCTTTTCTTCTAATATGTGCTTTTCATCATCATCTATTTCTCCAAACTTAATACTCAGAATCTTTTCAAAGTATTTTTTGTCCTTTAATTTATCTCTGATAGGTTTATCTTGTTCTTTTTTAGAACCGCCCAATTTAAAATTAAATAATCCCATAGCTATTTCATTTAAATGGTTTCAATACCATCTGTTATGTAGGTTGCTCCTCTGCGGTTGTACGTTGTCAAACAAAAGTAAGCAACTGCAAATATAGTTACTTTACTTGAAAAGTCATCGTTTTGTTTTATGAATTCATTTTGTAAATTATCTATTTATACATCTTATACCTAGAATCGGGAAAATACAAGTTAGCCTTTGTGTTTGTATAAAAGAAAAAGAGTTGCAGAATTATCTGCAACTCTTTGATATTAGTGTGGACCAGCCTGAACTAATCCACAATATGTCCTTATCGCTGTTAGCTAAATAATTACCTTTTTGTACTGACAATCTCTGTAGCAGAAATGTAGCAGCAAACTGACTGGTTTATGACCGCTATTTTGACTATCTGTTGAAAGCACGCTCACTCCCATTCTCGGAGTACAAAGT
>QWCZ01000264.1_pt1 | contig 28482 bp, 56 predicted proteins | sample 1972651 | NCBI WGS metagenome assembly QWCZ01 (sample SAMN09866695, study PRJNA288562) | Human oral metagenome isolate pre1_saliva, whole genome shotgun sequencing... | isolation source: mouth | host: Homo sapiens | place: USA: California
ATTCGAAATATTCTTAGACACACGCTCTTGATTGTCTCTCAAAGCTGGATAAAGATAAGGCTGGGCAGGTTGACCATACATCTTGTAGAACTCCCCAATATTTTGAAAGTGGTAAGGTCCTATATCTATCTGGTCTTCATGCACATACCACGGGCTAGACCGATAAGACACGCTGACCTCTGGCGATATACCCGAATGGCTAGCTTGTCCTTTTGGTCCTGTTCCAAACTCAACATAAGGAGCGTAGTGCAGATTGGTGTAAACCTCTGCTATAGCCTTACCTCCGTCCATTTTGACCCTAGTTTTGATACTGTTTCTAAGTTCCCCATTATTCCCTGGCGCTAGTCTCTTAGCGTCTGCTTGGACAATAGTTTTAGCTGCATGATGAACCGCTTTTGAAACGATGCCTCGTTGCGTAACATCTGATAGCCTTCTGAACTTAGCTATAAGTCTATCTGCCCCTAGTAGCTCTGACACGCTCTAACTCCAATACCTGATGATGTGTATAGACTTTCTTAGAAATAACCTTATGAGTTACTTCTGTCTGGCTATCGATACACACACCATCTTTCACTTTGATAGTAGCTGACTTGTTGGCATTGGCGTTCAAAATATCATTGACACGCTCGCCATACAACTCAGATTGTAATTTGCTACTAGCTGGCCACAATTCAAGACGGACTGTCTCAGCTTCTTTGGCATACCCTTCTTTTGCTACCCCTTCCTCTGTGACAATCTTTTCAAACCGTCGCATCGGATAAGGTTTCAGTCTACTCTGCTTCAAAAACATGGCCTGCCACCCTTGCTAGTCTATGCATGCGTATTCGCTGTAGAAGACCCGTAGACAGGCCGTTTTCTCCATAGACTACTGCAATACCGCCTTCAGTTCTAGAATGCTCTCCTTCCGCTCCTGAGCGGTTGTGGAGTTCGATAGCAACCTCAGGTATTAAAAGACTTAAAGCAGGTGTCAAAGAAGTACGATTAGTCTCTGATAAGATAAGATTTGTAGCCCTCGTTTGGAGCAACATGAGAAGCTGAGTATCTTCTTCGCCTGTCATTTTCTTCAGCAACTCTATAGACATATCAATCCTCTTCTAAGAACTCAGGTTCAGGGAGGAGTTCCTCAAGAACGTCTGAGATAGCGACACCATTGCTAGCAAAATTGCCAGCCAGCTCGGCATAGCGCTCCTCAGTAATCTCAAGTTCCTCTCCTGCCAGTCGTTTTACATTTGATTCCCAATCATAGAAATCTTGTTTGATTTTAAACTTCATAACTAAGACCTATTTCTTACCAGTTTTTTCTTTCCAGTTAGCTGAGTCAGAACCTGGTGCATTGGTTGAGCTAGTGATGTCTTTGATAGCAACATAGACTTTATCTTCATGCGTTACTGTATCACCTTCTTTATAGGCTGTTCCAGTCTTCCACGCTTTAGCACGGTTTACAACTTTACCTTGAGTAGATGGTTTAGCTTCAGGTTTAGAATCTGCGATAGTAATGATGTATTTCTTGAAGTGTTCAAGAACAAATGCACCAGTGTAAAGCAATTGCTCTACCAATTCACCAAATCTGCCTGGAATGTTATCGTTGTACTTAGTATTGTCTACTTGCACTGGAGAAGTGACAACACCTGGAGCAGTAGCAAGGGCGTTAACACCTTTCAAGAATTTAGAAGGTACTTTGTAGACTGTGTAATCATCCAATTCACCAACATATCCTTTTCCAAGGACTTTCTTATCTGCGTCACCATGTGGTAGACGAACGATTTCAGACTTGATCGCTTTGTAGAATTTTGGTGTTACAAAAAGCAAACGCTCTTTTGTAATTCCAAGCTCATCAAGTTTCTCAGAAACATCAAGAATTGCATTGTAGGCGTTGTTCGCTCCTGCTTCTTTGCCCATAGTAACGTTGTCGCTAACATTACCAAGTGCTGCACCAAAACGTAGTTCATCAAGATATGGAGCTACTACTTCTGCCGCCTGACGGGCAATAACGTAATTGATATTTACTTGACCATTAGAGTCACGTTCGTCCAATTGGTCTACGAAACGACCCCAGTATTTTTCTTCATCAAGGGTATAAACCTTTTCTTCAACTTCAACGTGGTCAAATTCGTTATCTTTGTTACGTTTGTAGTCTTTAAGTTCTGTTGTGTTACCAGTTGCTACTGTAAAAGAGCGACCTTGCAAGGTTACTGCATCACTTGATGTTACAAGTGGTGTTGAATATGAGTTTACTGCAAGCACATCCTCAATAATCCCAAGATGTTTCTTGCGTGATTCTGCTGTGTTTAATTCTTCAAATGCCATTTATTTTTTCTCTTTTCTTTTATTACAAGAAGTCTTTACGCCATTTTTCCGTGACTTCTTGCTGGACTGTTTGTGCGTTTTTGATAGGCGCACTACCTTTCATACGCTCAGAAACTCCCTTCTGAACTGACTCTTCCCATGCTTTTTGGATAGAGGTAATAGACTCAGATACCGTCTCTGCGCTTGTCAAATCAACTACATTTACTAACTCAACAGGTAAGTCACGTTCACTTAGCATCGCTTTAGCTTCTGCGGTTAATTCCTTACGAGCAATAGCCTTTTCACGATCAGCTAGTTCTTGCTCACGCTGATCCAACTGATATTTCTGTTTCTCGTCAGCGTTCATCTTGGCAAGCTTCTTAGCTTCGTTTTCCTTGGCTTCTTGCTCTGATTTCCACTTGGCAAACTTCTTATCGATGATAGCATCGACGTCTGCGTCCGTGTACTTCTTCTCGTCTTGCGGTTGTGGTGCAGGTTCTGCAGGTACCTTTTGTTCTTCAACCGTTTCGACTGTTTGTGTTTCTTCGTTCATTGCGAACCTCCTATTTTTAAAGTCGTCCCCGACTGTATTTTCCATAGCTTTTAGAGTCTTCAATGCTTGGACAATAGAAAAACCGTACGGGATTCCATACGGTTAGTTTTATAATTCGATTCCTTCGATTTCTGATCGAACTTCGAGCCAGTATAAATACTGACCCATGGCGCGTTTTTGATTTCTTAAAACTTCAATTGAGCATTTTGGCTCAAATTCAAGCGTACCAGCTTCGTATTTGATAACCATTTTATGTAATTTTGTATATTTATCCTTAAGCGAATTATACTCATCGATAAAGCGTTCTTTCCAATCTTCCATTTTTTCTATTCCTTTCTTCAATTCACTAATTTATAGCAGTCCATTCCTGCCTGTCAAGATTCTGGATCGCCTCCTAAATAGTATCTAAAATATTCAGATACTCTAATTCTTCGTATATTTCTTTAAATATGTCAGGTTTGCATGGATAAAATTCACCTTGCACGCCTTTGATAATATAGTCGCCTTTTTGAGCCACCATGTCTCCCTCAAGCGTTGGAATGACAATACTTGAATCAGAGCACAAGGTATTTTGACCAATAAACTCTCTGATTTCTTCATAGTTTGAGCCAATAAATCTAATGGCTTCAACCACTACTGGTTTTTTACGGTATTTCATTTCTCGCTCCTTTCTAAGCATTCTCTTGAGGTTTAGCATTCTTTTCCACCCATTTTTTGAAAGCGTCAAAAGTATTCATGTTTTTAAATTCCAAATACTTCTCAACTTCTTTAATGGCTTTCTCAACTGAAGTGTCATGAAAGCAGTAACCATTACCCGATAAATCAAAGATTTTATTTCGTGTTTTCTTATCAACAATCCACAACTCCTCACCATGCCAAGCGCTCTGTGGGTCGTAACATTTCTTTGATTGAATTTCTAAGCCATTTTCTTCAATCAATTCTATCAATTTTTTGTATTTGTTCATCAAAATTCCCTTTCTGGTCTGGGCGCGAAAAAAGCACTTAGATTTCTCTAGGTGCTTAATTCGTATTATAATTTAAGTTTTTTACAAAACTCTGTTGCATCCATATCAGGATTTTTTCGTAAAAATGCGAGTAATGCACTACCTCGAGACTTATCTTTAGATGTAGTAGCAGAATCGATATTATATGTACGAGTATAGTCGTCGATGAAACTATAATCTACCGAATCTTTTCTCTTGTTAACTAACTGTTCTCGAATATTAGCAGGATAGAGATAAAAAATGGCTTTACCTATTCTATGTAATTCTTCATCACTAGCTGACTTCAAAAACGAAACAATAGGCTTTAGAGATAACCCCTGTGTAAAAACTAAAATATCAGCTCTAACACTCGGAATATCTTGAAATGGTTCTAAAAATCTTTTTTTAATCATCTTGTAACTCCAAACTTATCAAATTTAATCCTGATGAATTTTTATCTACGGATATAACTTTAAATTTAGCAGATGGTTTGATAAGAAATTCTTTTTCTTCTGGCATATCCGAAAGCTCAGATATGTATACTCCTGATTTAGAACCCTTTTTTACTGTAATATCCAATAGATATCTTTCTCCGATTCCATCATTAGAGAAGTTTAATGCTTCTTCTTTCGCTAAACTTGTACTCATAAAAGCCTTGTCGATTACAGTAGTCTGACCGACAATTAAGTTATTAAAGTATGATTGTTCAGCCCTGGTTCCACGATAAGCTATAAAACTTTCCTCGGTCTTATAACTTCCAAATACAGTTTCTAACTTTTTGGAAAGTTCTAGGTTTTCTTGCAAATATCTTTCAACATAAGGAACTTCAGATGCTTCAATTCCCATTAAACCATTTTTTCTGTATTCTTCATAACCTTGCCTCATTACGGAATTTATTTGCTCATGCGGAGACATGGTGTAATTGAAAATCGCATCTTTTTGTTTTTCGTCAAGTTCATTATACCACTTTTGATAAGACTTTTGTTTCTTGAAAAAGTCGTCTATTTCATTTGGTTTATCAGCTACAAAAACCTTGTCAGCCACTTCTGGTTTAGATTCCTTAACAACGTCCTCGCCATCCACATACTTGCTATACCACTCTTTATAAGTCATATCAGCAGGCACTAGCTCGGTCTTACCTGTCTCTGGATTCCTTGCTCTGCGCTTCAGCTTGCTGTAGTCTGCGTCCTCGTCGTATGCGACAGTAGTAGACCTACACCACGGGTGCATAGGTGGACAATTGACGCCAGGGACAGCCTTATCTCTATCATAGACCTGATTGTCATGCTCCTGACAAATGCGTGATGTACGCTTGTCTAAGACGGCCACAAAGATATACTTCTCTATGTCTGCTTCTTCATAGCTGAGTAGTTCCATTTGGTTATGAAAAAAGGCTGATTCTGTCCGAACCAAACGCCTTGCATCATTCTGACCTACATTGAACCGTTCAGCGATTGCTTGTGCAGTTTTTCGTGTATCTCGGCCTGTCATAAGGCTTATGAGTAGTTCATCTTTTATGCTTGAAGTAAGCTTCCCTGTATTCTTCCAGATGTCTGTAGAGTAGGTACTTCCATCTCCTACCCAACTAAAAGACTGTAGATGTTTTATCTCGCTCTCAGGAAGCCCAAAAAAGCCATATGCCAGCCCTGTCTGCTGTTGCAGGTCAAAGGTAGCCTTGTAGTAGCTATCCTTCATCAGATCGCTATAAAAGGCGTCTGAACCTGTCTTCTCCGAATGGTAGATAGATTCACGCATACGGTCTAAATCATCACTCAAACGCTCCAGACGCTTCATACGGAAAGAATAAGCTGGACTATCTAAGTCAGCCAGTAGTCTTTGGATATTTGGGTCATTCGGTCTCGCTTCAAGCACCTTACGAAGTTCATTCAAGTTTTTCTTGTCTTTCATGTTCTTCAAGACTTGTCTAGCATCTACCTGACTTAAACCATAATCACGTTGAAACTTATCGAAAATCTTATTGATTTCCTTATCTAAGTAAATCTTAGCTTCCTGATAGACCTTATCGAACTGGTCTGCCTGCTTTTCGGCCTTGTCCATCTGCTGGTAAATCAGATTGGCTTTCCTCTTCGCCCAATACTCCTGATTCTTCATCTGCTACCTCATCTTCGGGTTTCGTGTTGTCTTGGTTGAACATCGGCATGTCTTCCATGTTCTTCTTTTTCTCTTCCTCCAAAGCTTCCAGCTCAGCGTCAGGGTCTTCCACAAACGGCAAGAGAGAAATAAGCTGTCTATTCGTTACTTTACCTTCCAAGTTATTCACAATCTGAGAGATCTCCAACAAATTCTTAGGCAAACCACGGCTAAACTGCGGAACGATCGAATGAGATTCTAGAGCAATTTGTTTCATACCCAAGTAATGAGCAAAAATCGCAATCCGCTGTCTTAAACCTCGCTTGTAGTTCGCTTCCTTGGTCTTAGTAATCATCTCAAGGCCCATCAGCTTGAATTCCATGGCTACCCCTGAAGTGTTCCCTGCGAAGTTCTTATCAGTCAGGTTAGGCACATGGCTGAATGTGTAGATGTCCTCTTTCAAGGCTTTGCGCAAGATTTCAGTATCACTTTCGTCCAGCGTATTCTTCAAGAACTCAGCCCTTGCACTATCGCCCGGCAATTCCAAAAGACCTTCTTCAGAAAGAATCTTCATCGCTATCTTGGCATCTTCTGGCGTGTCTGCTAACTGTGTTCCATATAAAACAAGGATAGACTCTACCGCCTGCTCCTTATCATTAACACGGTTACCCATCAAGGAATTATAAGCGTCTATCAAGCTAATCTGTTGCTCGTAGTCGCCAATCGCAAAGTGATTGTTGCGATACTCGATAATGGGGATTTGACCAAGGTTGTGGGGTGTTGCCTCTTCAATCTGAGATGTTCCTGAATCTGTACTTCTCAGTACCAGGTGATAGTGCAGATTTTCTGTAAAGACTTCTGCCTGGTACTTAGTAGTATCTTTCGTATCATCTTTGACTTGATAGTAATAAACCGCAAACAAGGGCTTCCTCTCAATACTATCATCGTAGACCATGAAGGTATTTTCTGGATCAATACTAGTTGAGTCCAATTCAGTTAATCCCTCTTTAGCGTAGATGTACTCATAAGCACGTCCATAGATAGCCATATTCAAAGCATTCTGCGCATCTACTTGGTCAATCTCAGCACCGTCAAAGGCCGTGAGCAATTCATCAATATCACCTTCAGCAGTGTTATTGTACTTGATAGGATTGCCCATAAAATAGCCTGTAGCCGTGTCTGCGATATCCTTGGCATGATTAGCTACTGTTTTATAATTAGGTGCGTTATCGTTGCGTCTTTTGTGATTTAAGATAGCATGCTCACCCATGTAGTAGCTTTTTAAATCCTTCAAACGTGAGCCTTCATTGCTATGTTTCGTTATCAATTTGTAAATCAGGTCTTTCTTCAAAGAACCCTCATCATATCCATCTCGTGGATAAGTTAAATATTGGTACATGTCTTTCCTCTCTATAGACCATAATCAGAACGTCTGCGGACGGTTGCTTTCCCACCTTCGATACATTGAAGGCTATAACGTAGCGCGTCCATCAAGTGGTTATTTTTATCTTCTGGCTTGTTCAACCAATTGCCTTCTTTATCTCGCTGGTAACAGTAACTATAAAATTCATCCATGATATGTTCACAACTCGGATGCACATAAATAGCGTATCCTTGTAATTTGGACACGCCTGCCATGATACTATCCTTACCTTTCCGACTCTCTTTAATTCGAGTTATCCCATGTTCTGACCTGAGCTCTTCAATAAGTCGTGACTCTGCGCTATCTGCGATGATTGTCGAGCGATGATAACCTTTATCTTTTATCATCTTAGCGACTTCCTTGGTTATCAGACCAACTCTGTACGCTTCGTCAAAGATGTGTATTTCTTTCATTGTGTCATTTATCAGCGAACAACACAAAGCGGTTGGGTCATGAGTAAAACCAAAGTCAAGACCGATACATAACTTATAAGCTGGATCTTGTAGCAATTCATCCTTATCAAAATCCTTGACAGTTACGTTCTCGTAGATTAAACCTTCAGCAACTCCCCACTCGCCATCACAAACGATTCTAGCACGCCTTGGGTTCGTATTATACAAATCCTCATAGCGCTTGATATCAACTTCATCCAACCACTCATTGCATTTATAAGTGGTAGTAATAGCGAATGTATCAGCTCGTCTCGTATCTTCATCAAAGAAGACACGCTTGAGCCAGTGCCTTTCATTCCACGGGTTAAACGTAATTGTAATCTGTTTAAAGAAATCAGGTACGTCTAGGCTACCGCGGATTGACTCAACAACCGTACTGAACTTGTCTTCAGTCTCAATTTGGTACGCTTCCTCAAACCATGCAAAACAAAGACTACCAACGTCAACTGTAATAGATGTGATTTTGAGTTCATCATCCAAACCACGGAATAGAATTTTTTGACCAGTCGCTTTTATAGTTATTTCAGGTAAAGACTCGTTGAATTTAAACAAATGAGTTACACCCAACACATTGCACGCCCATTTAAAATCTGTATAGGTTGATTGCTTGTTCGTATTCGAATATCTACGAATAACAAGTAAGTTAGCCCAGGGATATTTCAAAAGACGGACAACATAATTTAAAGCAGTTGTCTTGGACTTCTTCGAACCACGGGAACCTTTGACTACACGATAAAGATTTCTTGAGCGCCAAAACTGTCCGTACCCTGCTCCTACTGTCTTAGGTAGGTCAACAACAATATCATTCTGTTTAATCTGGTATTTCTGACTCATTTGCAAACACCACCGTTCCAGAAATGTCAGCCTCTACCTTATCCGTCCAAAGTCTATGCCGTTTTCCTAAAAGTTCGGCTGCTTTGATTCTATCTTTTGCTCCGACATCAATATCCGTAATCGTTTGACCTAATTCTCCTATGCTTATCAAGGTCTGTTCTTGCGTCTCTCCTCGCATGACTGAAGTTAGATAACTAAGGACTTCTTGCTGATCTGCAATTTTCTCAGAATCAAGTTGTTTCAGTCGTTCATCTATATAGCTTTTAATCTTAGGATTCTTTAGTAACTTATGTCCTTCGACACCTGCCACCCTATCACTAGAAGCACGATAGCCCGCTTTCTTATAAGCTTCAGTCGCATTACCTGAGATGATGTACTCATCTGCGAATCTCTTTTGTTTTATCGTCAATTCATTCAATTTTCCATCACCACCTTTCGAATAATCAAAAAAAGCCACACGATGTGCGACCTTCCTGCAAGACGACTACTACCTTGCGTGTTAATTAGAAATAAATTTTCTGATTTATTTTTTGTAGTCTTTACAACCTCTGAGGGAATCAAACCCTCTAGCTTATAACTTATCCGGAATATAATTAGCTACGCAACCATGCAAGGTCCAGTCGCTTCTGCAACCATTTTTAAGTTAATGAGTGATATATGAATGCTAAGCCTACTGCTTACCCCATTCTGGAACACAAACACTCAAACGGCGATGCCCGGAATCGAACCGAAAAGCTTGAAAAACATAGGAGAGAAAATCACTTTACACCTGTCATCGCCAAAACGAGGTCGAAACCTCGAAAAATATAATAAATATAAAGGAGACGTCAATGAACGAAATAGAGGGAGGGATCTGAGACCTCTCTTTTCAATTCTTGACACTACCATTCTAACAGATTTTAGACTTCATGCGCATTCACTTTAGCTCACTTTGTCTATGATTGCCTCTTCTAGTTCGGACTCAGCCTGTTTGCGTAATCTGTAATAAGTTGCCTTACTAATTCTCAAATTGTCGCAAATATCCTCAATGTAAGTCTTAGTAATGTAAGTCATTCTAAGGACAGACCTGCTTTTTGGATTTTTAAGCCTATTGATCATTCTACCTAATTCAAGTTTTCTGTTAATAACCTCTTTAGTATCCTGCTCTATAGCCTCTTTCATCACTACCAGCTGAGTATAGACATCATCAACTTTTCTAGTCTGTCCACCTTGGACTTTGACACCTGACCACTTAGGACTTGAGAGCAAACCTGCCTCAAGCTCATTGATTTCATCTATACGGCTTTGGATGTCCATGTCAAGGTCTTGTAATTCTTTCAATAGCTCTTTAGCCTTGTTCACTCTCTATCTCCTTTGTGATATAATAGTCTTTGCGAGAACTATTAGCTGAGACAGAGAGTGTCTTGGCTTTTTTATTTTATTCTTTATTCGTGATCACACTACCTGCACCATTGACTGTGACCCAACCATGTTTTTCCCTTGCTTCTGCTTCTTTCATCCGAATAAGGTTATCTGTGATTGAATCTGACTTAGCTTTGTTGGCCTTGGCTTCACCTTCTGCTTTGATGATGCCTGCGTCTGCTTCGGCTTGAGCTTGAACTTTCTTGGTATCGGCTTCAACCTTAGCCTTCTCCTGTTCCTGCTTAGCTGTATCGATTTCCTTTTGTTTTACAGATTCATTTTTGATTGCTGCTTCAATCTCATCTCCTGCATCTTGGTCTGTGATGGTAAAGGATACAAACTCCAAATCGTAAGACTCAAATTTTTCTTTGAGAGCCTTGTCAATCATTTCATAAACTTCAGTACGCTTGTCACCGAGAATATCATAAATATCGTAATTTCCAGTTACAGATTCAATAGCACGCTGAACAGCAGGAGATACTACACTATTATTCACGTTTTCTAAGTCTGTGTAATTAGAGAAGACTGTCATAGCCTTTTCCTTATTGACACGATATTTCACATCGATATTGGTGTTGAGCCATTGTCCATCTTTAGTTTGAGTAGTGATTTTTTCCATCGTCTTAGTTTGAACAGATGTTGATAAGGTGTAGACTTTATCAATAAATGGCATTTTTAGATGATATCCTGTTTGCAGGGTATTTTCTTGAACACCTCCAATTGCGCTAACTTTTACCCCAACGGTATTAGCCGGAATACGCTTCACGGCCGTGAGACGAAAAATACCAAGTGAAGCAACAGCTGCAACTGTAATGATACCGCCTTTAGCAAGTTTTGTAAGTGTTGTTTTTCCTGTTTCGTGATTGTATTGTGTAAACATTGTTTTACTCCTTTTTCAAATTATTTTCCCATCAAAAACTAGTGTTATTGTACCTGTACCATCCTTGTGTTTAGATACTAAAGCGCGACAATCTGAGCCTAATTCAATACCCTCAACTGTGATACTGCGCTTTATCCTATCAACATTGATGATTGTTCCCATTAATGTTTTAATTCTCATGCTCCATCTCCTCAATAAGCCAGTCAAGATTCTTTCTGGCTTTCTTCAGGTCCTCAAGACCGTTTTTCTTCTGGAACCGAAGCATATACTTGATTGCGTTGCCCCAGTAAAATCCTTCTACTCCTTCTAATCCAAAAGCGAAATTCTTAACAACTTCGATGGCTTCAAGTCCGAATTTTCCCTTATAATGACTAGGGTTGTTGACTTTATCAACATCGTTAAATTCTTCCAAAACTTGTTCATAAGATTTTTCTTTCATGTCAATTCCTCCCATAATGCTTACTTGCTCCATGTAAATAATAAGAGCCATCTTTGCGCTTATTCACATAATACGTGTACTGCCCATCTGGACTAGCATAGGAAATCTGCTTCTCTCCTGCCCAGACACCGTTGTCGCGCATCATGTGGCAATTCTCCATAATCCATTCTACGTCAGGCATCTAGTAACTCCTTGTTCTCGTATACATTCCCCACGACCTCGCAATCAGTATGTCGTAACCACAATTCACATCCGTGTTGTTTGGATTCAAGACGATATGCTCCGCCATAATGCTTTGCAACCTCGTAATAAGTCGGTTCAGAATAGACGTCCTTAGACATTTTGACTATGTCGCCTTCAAAGATTTCCTTACCGTTCTTATCCTTGAGTCCTGTTGATTGCATGAGCACTAAATCTTCCGCTGAAACCATGTAAGTAATTCCATCCCCAATACAATATAACTCATCCTCTAGCCAACTGATGTGGTCAATTTCATTATCCATTTTCTGTTCTTTCTTCAACCACGCTCTAAATCGTAACAAATCCACCACGCTCCTCCCATTTTTCTTTTGCGTGCAGTCTCGAATGTTCCGAAAATGACATCAATTCGATGTTTTCAGGTCTATTATCTAATTTGTTTTCATTCACATGATGCGCAACTTCATTATTTTTTAAAAACCTCCCTAATTTATTTTCCAATACTAATCTATGTTTTCCAACATACCCAGATTTCATGGCATTGGGATGTTCAGGCATATAAATGTATTCATATCCACTAATAATAACGCTCTTTTTATAAGAGCCTCTCCTAATCCCTAACTGTGAACAAGATTGACTGCACGCAGTTAATCTATTGCCTTCCCCTGTTGGCCTAATAACAAGAGAGCCACATTTAGGACATTCAAATAATGAACAAGACTCTAACCTTTTTCTGTTGTTGATTCTCATTCTTCCTAACCTCTTGATTGGTGTCATCCCAAATCCTCCTTAAATAAACAAGCTAGCTAACCATATCAAGAATGCACATATAATGATTTTCGAAATACTGCTCTTTACAGTATACAAATAATCCTCTTCAGATTCCTTTTTGCTGGATAACACAGGCCAGATGAAAGATAGTAGTGCATCCATCCCTAAAGCTTGCCAGACTGTAATTTTACCAACTGGAACAATCGTTGTGATAATTTCATTCCATCCATACTGAACTACAAATGGCGATACAACGATTACAAATATCACCCCTAATACAATTCCTAGTCTTTTCATTTTATAAATCCTCCTCTTTCACAAACGTACCGTCAACCATCTTGCCTTTTCTGTCTTTAATCTCATTCCAAGCCATCTGGAAGCACTCAGCAATAGACCAACCTTTCTGCTGACAGTAGATGGTCAGCACTACCAAGATGTCACCTACAGCATCTTTGCCCTCATCATCTCGCTTCTTGAGATGTGCCTGCGCCAATTCGCCTGCTTCTTCAAATAACTTCAATGCTTGAACCGTGCAATTGTCGGGATTGTCTAACCCTCGCTCTTTCGCCCAATGCTCAACATGATGCGCTAATAGTTCCATGTTTGTTGTCATAACATCACCTCGTCCCCTATTCTGATTTTCTCAAACTGCTCTCTAGTAACTACAAAAATCCCATAATCTCTGATAGTTACTGTATACAACTTGCCGTGTCGTCCTTTCTCGACGACTTTACCAAATATCTCTACGCCTTGATTATCAGCCTTGTAGATAACCATCGGGCGCTTTTCTTCTAATTTCTTAATATGGATACTCTGCCAAATATTCAATCCAGCAGACAATAATATCCATATAACTATAAATCGTTTCAATCTGTGACCTCTTTTTCATCTCTTACTTTTTTCAAATAATATTTATATATTTCATTGTTGGTATGTTCATTTACTAACTTTTCAAGTGCTTTATTGACCACTTCTGATATGCTTCTATAACCACCATATTCTTTGATGGCTTCGACATGGTCATACATATCTTTTGTAAGCGTTGCTTGTATCTTTCTAGGCATCACTCAACCTCCTCAATTTAACTATATGGTCGGTCATAAAACCTTCCATCCATGAAGATCTCTAATGGTCTAATCCAGCATTTCTGCTCTTTATCCAAAGACACATAGACAACGCACTCTTCTAGCGTTTCTTCCCATAGACCTACAGCTATTACTTTATATTCTTTAAGAGTTTTCTTGTGAACCCAATATGATCCAACCATAGGTTTTTCCATCACTCCACCTCCTCAATCTTTACTTTATACATTCGATCACCTCGATACTTGCTCTCGAGCTGAGCCTTGCATTTTGCAGCTTCACCCTCTTTCTTAAAAAAGTGGGTCTCGTCTACCATATTGTCAAAATATAGTGTTACTGTGTATGACATTTTTACCTCTTTTTTTCAAACCGCTACCGTGCTACCGATAAATTCTAAAAAGTAAAAAGTTTTTTTCAAGAATCCCTATTTTATAGGCTTTCTTTATTATTACTATTATTTTATATACTTTTTTTAAAAATATAGGTAGAAGAGTAGCATTATATATAAATATTAAATAAAAGTCAGTAATATCAAGGGGTTAGACTGCTACCGATGTGCTACCGATGTCCTATTTTATCGGTAGAATGCTACCGATCTACCCCCTCAACTGCTACCGATGACTACCGATAAATTTTTAATTGCTACCGATTAGATTTTTCCGAATCTTTCACTCTTACGAATCCTTTTGTGCTTTTACCACCTGCCCGGAAAACACTTTTTTTCCAATCAGGATGATTATCCATGATCATGTTTATCTTTGTCGAAAGTTTCCTATCATTTGAATTCCTCATAAATAAGTTGTACATCATTTCACGAGTCGAGACCCTATCTAGTTTTTTGATACCAGGTTCAAAGTCGCTACTATTATCAAAATATTTACTTGTGTATTGATGTTGCTGCTGCATGGACCAATTGTGCCAATTTCGAGGTACAGGCATATCTAAATATTCCAGTACCTGCAATTCAACTTCATCACGATACATGAACCGCTCTCGATAGATGTTCAGCTCTTCTTCTGTCTTTTTATCAAACATCAAATCAACACCAGTTTTATAGATTGTGACAGCCTCGCCCCAAATCTGCTCAATTGTCTCAGGTTCGATTTCCATCGGATGTTTTTTCTGTTTGCTGGCATCTGCCATCACAGATAAGAACCGTCGCTCCCCTGTCTTGTCCTTAAGGTATTCTTTTTGGTTCGTCGTCCTTGCTAAGATGAAGTTCTTAGCGAACTCTTCGGTACGCTTCATATAAGGCTTACGATAACGTAAGCTTGTTTTCGAGATAAAGGCTTTCGTTTCTGCGAAACTCATGCGATTACTAGCAACCATTTCATCGTCATTGACAATCAGAGATTTTAGCATGATGTCGTAGTTATCTTTGTTTGCGAAATCAGTAACGGCATCGGTATACCAGTCGCCACCTAGCTTTTGGAGAAGAGAGGTTTTCCCGACACCTTGACCACCGACCAGGTCCAGGATGTAGTCAAATTTAACGTAGGGGTCATAGACTTTAGCAACTGCACCAACTAACCACATTTGAGCGATTTTAGAAATCAAGGGGTTATCATCAGCACCGAGATAGACCTGTAGCATTTGGTTAATACGTTCACGACCATCCCATCTTCCTGCTGCTCGTTCCATGTATTCTAGAACCGGATTGTAGCTTCTTTCTGAGAAGAAAGTCTCCATACCGTCCAGCATAGCTTGGTTGGTAAAGGCTACGCCCAAAACACTTTCAAAATAAACCTTTACAACCGAGTCAAAATTTGAAGGCAATTCCCCTTTTTTAAAAAGGGTGTTGCCTATTTTGATATCCTTAAGGAGTTCATGCTCTTGTGAAAATTCATTGTGCTTTAAATAAATACTAAGCTGATCATCTGCTTTAAAGGAAAGTAGCACATTACTAGGGCTATTCGACTTAATCGCACCTTTATCTGTTAGTATCATCGTATCTTGTGAATTAATACTTACAACATTACCAATTGCTCTCACCTCCTATCTTTCTTAATCATACTTTCAACCGTTCGCATCATTTCTTTATCAGGCAAAGGATTTGGACTGTTGACATTCGCTAATCTAGCCAACTGAACAACAACTTCATCATCAACCGCTCTAAACAAGAGACCGCCGACGAACTTTGCTAGTTTGTCATTTCGTCCACCCTCATCACCAAAACCAAGTGCTATGGTTTCAAAGAGTTTGGTTGTTTGTGTCTTCTCTCTGGTTTGTGACCGCCTAGCTAAATCCCTAAGACCATCTTTACCGTCATATCTATAGCCGTGAGTTTCACCGTACTGCTTCTTAATCGCTTGGATCAAATCTCTGGAGGGGGTGACGATTGTCCCACCTTCCTTTGATTCTTCCAAATCCCACTCATACTGGCCTTTCTCGGTTGCTGAAGGAGCGACTAAGACATAGTTATTCTCATGAGCCTTGATATCGACACCAGGCAAGAATTTAATCATTTGAGTAATCGGTTCATCATCCCGCTTAAAGTAGAAAAGATGCTTACCACCACTAGCGGTTTTAGCTTGTAGCGTCGGTTCGATTAAATCCAGATGTTCCCATTTTTTCAACGACTCAAAGCCGTTCTCTTTACCATGCTTGTCAATATCAACTACAAAGAAATTAATTGTCCTTAATGCGATATTAGCATTAGGAAAGCCGTCCCAAAAGGTTTCAATTTCACTTGCAGTCAAGGCTGGTTTATCAGCAAATTCGATTAAAGGCATCTTATTTTTAGGATTGATTGGAATGACTGAGAATCCTAATCTTTGATATTTTAGAGCATACTCTTTCATACTAGCCATTCCGTGTTCCTCCTAATTTTTATTCTTTAGAATGGTAAACCATCATCCTCAATTTCTTCTACATTTACAGGTTGCATGGTATCTTCTTCAAGGTCATAGCTACGGAACTCACGACCATCTTTACCTTTAGTTACAGTGATGACTAAGTTGTAGTAAGAACCAACTGCCTTACGTTGCAAAGCTTCTTCCATGCTTTTTCCGTCTACAAAATCATCAGTCATAACCTGGTCACCACTTAATACAATTGTTTTTTGGAAGAATTTAATAGTACGTTGTACTGCCCATTCAAGGTTTTTACCTTTCCACTCTGTCAAAGTCCCGAATGTAGCAAATTCAGAACGCCCGATGTGGTCTCCACCTCGAATTTCGAATTGATAACCCAAACTTTCCCATTTGCTATCTGACACGTTGAAGGTCGCTTTCTTCAATACCACTGGGTAAGTTCCAGCTGGAATAGGATCAGGGCCGTTTGCGCTATCTTTACGTGGGTCAAAGCCTTCTTTTTTGATTGATTTTGCGATATCTAATAAACTCATTTGTTTTCTCCTTTAATTCTTAAAATAATTCTTTAACTGCTGCATCTTCATTTTTTTCTACTTTAGCAGTCGGTTCAATTTTTGGTGCTTCTGTTTTCTTAACTCGTGCAGGCTCAACTGCACCACGGATGGTTGTCAAGATTTTTAAAATCTCTTTATCATCAACTTGGTCTGCATAGTAAGTCTTACGTTTGCGGTCAACCTCACGGTTATAATTGCGACCGATTTTTTCAGTATGGATCATCAAGTCCGAATTACCGTTGATAAGGTTAACGTACTTATCTTTCAAACTTGGTTTATCTCTAGTTGCATTTCCGTTGTCATCGTATTCAGAGATTTGACGACTAATATAAATCACGTTCATAGGCAAGGCTTTTAAGTCAATGACTAATTCAGTGACTGCTTGATTGAAGAAATCATATCCTTTGCCATACGGAACCTCCGACAATGATTTCAACCTTGGTTTGCCAGCTGGTGTCAATTCGTCACAAACCGCAATCTTAATCATTTCAATCACATCATCGATAACATCGATTACGACTGTTTCATACGAATGCTTTTGAGTTTGAAGAGCCAGTAAGATTTCTCCCAATTGTTTAATTACTGAATTGGTAATGCGCCCAGATTGGTCTTTCTCGTTTACAAGTTGAACACTAGGCACGCTATTAGCTTCTGCATTCCCATCCGTATTTAATACAATCGGATTCGGAAATTCATTAGCTAAGTAAGACTTACCACTCATTGTCTCGCCATAGATGAAATAATTCCGTGGGGTGTCCTTTGGGATTTGTGGTTTGTTGTCTGGTAATTTAAACATTTACTTCTCCTTAAATTTGATAACCTTCTGGATATTTTGTAGCTAATGGGCGATAATTTTTATCAGAAATTTCGCCACATTTTTTGCAAACCATTTTCGGGATTACGTTACAATGAAAATTATAATCGTCATATCCACTCGTTCTTTCAATGTGGTTACAATGCTCACATTCATAATCTGCAGTAAAATCTCTACGATGTTGACTAATAATTGTTTTAATTCTCACTTCATTTCTCCTTAATAATAAAATTCAATTACATTTACATCATGCTGCTGACGACTTCCTGTTATGCGCCAGAGCAATTGCCGATAGTCATCGTATTCTCCAGAACCCTCTTCGACTGGATCTAATACGACAATGGTTTGATATTTATGCTGTAGACCATCAACGCCTACACCCAAAACTTGACTGGTAGCAACGACCACTTGATTATCAAGTCCTTCTTGAATATCGCCTGTCCAAATTCCAACTTCAGGATGGCGCTCACGAATAACATTCACAATTTGCTTGGACTTGCTGACAATCAGCATATCGTGTGGCGCTCGTTCAATCAGTCCATCTAATTTCAATAGTAGTGGTGTATCAGCGTTGACCGGCTTTAGTTTTGGAAAGTCAACCACAACACCCGTTTGATTAAGATAGCGCTCAAAAGTCTTTCTTCCAAATGATTGTTTAGCCATTGCAGTCTTGCCATCTACCCTTACAAGATTTAGCTTTCTAAATTCTGAAAGCTTATCGGTGTTCCCTGGTTCTACCTTGACTGGATAAAACTTAATTTCAAAACCGTTGTTTTCAACTGCATTTTCGATTTCTTCGATTTCTTCCCATCTGAAGAAATTTGGTAAATCTGAGATGTATTTCTCATAATCTCTGAAATCTTCCCACTTTTCTTTTGAATAACTAAATGGATCATAGACCATTTTTCCATGAGTCTTTTGCCAATCAAATTTATTGTTTGGGGTTGCCCAACCAAATACTGTCTTTTCAAGCGGATAGAAATTTTGTCCTTTTTTACGGATCGGTGTAGCTGAAAGGCCTATTGTGTATTTCCGCTTTATTTTGCGATACAAGGCCACTTGCTTATCAGACGACATATTCTGCTACTCATCTATTACCAGCACGTCGCAGGCTAATTTATGCCCCTTTTTGACTTGATTTTGAAGGTATCTATCTGTTTGAATGACAACTTCAACATCTTCATCAAAGTTCATAAATTTAACGGCATCAATCCAACCATTTAGGATTGCCAATCTATTGTTTGTGATGATGATTTTTTTAGCTTTCTTATGCTTAGCGATAGCAAGCGCACAGATAGTTTTGCCTCTGCCCCCTAAAGCCTCAAGAAAAATTCCGTTTGATAAATGTTCACTTCTCTTTACTGCTTCAGCTTGCCACTTTCTTAACTTTATCGTGATACTCGCTCACCACCTTTCCGATGTCTTGGATAACCTCTTCAACATCATTCCTCATAGCCCAAAATAGACCTAGTCTTGCTGCTGCTCGAATGTCTTGATGATGGCTTTTCTCAAACTTCCAAAGACCTAAGATTTTTAAAAGATCGTCTGGAATATCTGACTTATAACCTGCATTGAATTGAAGAATAGCCTCTGGATAACACAACTGGATATAAGCGATGGTTTCCGCTACGCTATTATCTTTCGATTTATCGTTATCTCTTGCTCTAAATTCTTCAACAATCACTACATCGAACTCAAGGCTCGTTCCGATTTCATGGAACCAATCGGCGAAACCTCTCATACCATAAGAAGCTACCCAGCTATCGACTAATCTCGCATTGTCTAATAAGACAATCCCTGTTGTTGAAGTTTCGATTTTGTTACTACTTGGGTCAATCGCTAAGATTTTGGTCATTTATTACCTCGATAAGATTTTCTAGTAAGTGTCCGAACCCTTCAATTTGCTCATCTTTAACATCGTAATCATCGATTTTAAAATCTAGTTCGATACATTGTAAAGCTTGTTCAAAAGTTAAAAAACTATACACATCACGTAGATTGCGAGCATACAACACAATCCGTTCTCCTGGAAAATCTATATTATTTACCCGTGGTTTTTGATAGAATAAAGTACCCATTATTTAATCCTCAAACTTCTACTTTCTTGCAAAGTAGCACCCTTGACCTTCTTACCTGCATTCAGCAATTCCTTGATAGTTGTTTTATCTGGAGTTAGTTTTTGCACAAAATATTTCTTAGGTAGCAATTCCTCATCAATAACTACAGATGGTTGATTTTTACCCATGTAAACAGTAAAAAGTAAACCCTTAACTTTTTCATGCCCTGTAATTTCAAATGCTTCTTGCATGTTTTTTTTAAGCCATACAACATCATTATCTAATGATTTATAACGAGCAGTCAGACGATCAATTTCTTCTTTGATTAGCTTTTTGCTAACTTCTTTATTTTTGATAACCTTAGCAGTATTTTCGACTTTTTCTTCAAACTGCTCAGTCCAATCAATTGATTCCAGTGTGTCAGCTTTTGTTTCTTCGTCTAACCCTTCCGTATCATTTATCCGTTTAAATGTTCCTGTTAGTTCGTAAAGTGTTGTCATTATTTCGTTACCTCTTTCATTAATTTGTTTGCTTCCTTGATTAGCAGACGCATAACATTACTATCTGTTTCTTTCTCTGCTGCTCTTGTCAGCATTTCCACCCACTCACGTCTAGTATCATTCTTCCAATCAACCAACTCAGTGAGCGCTTGTGTGTGGTTATAGTAAGGCGAGTAGTCGTATGACTTATCTTCCAAGCGAACGCATCTGCCTGCCTTGATGTCTTTGGCCAAATTCGCCCTCACATTACTATTTGAAGTTCCGACAACCTCAGCTACTTCATCATATGAGGCAGTAGGGTGGTCTTTGTAATATTCCCTAATTCGTTCCGCTTGAGTCATTTAATCATACGCCCTTCCTTTAAATTCATTTTTGATTTCCACACTCTCACACTTTAACACATTCAAGAGGTGAATAGTTATCGTACCAATCAAATTCACGTCCGCAATCAGCGCACGTACATTTCCATAAGTACATCATTTCCTCCGTAATTTTAGTTGGAAATTTGCAGCTTCTAATCTTTTTCTCAAAGATTGTTCCTGTTGCAATCGTTTCTTGAGATCATCAATCTCATGTTGCATATGTGCCATCATTTCTAGGTCACGCATTTTCTCTCTACGCTTGCAAGTGGATAAATCCCATGCTTGTCTATCCCATACGGTTTGCATATCGCGCTCTCCGTGGTTCTGGCAAGGCCAGAGGTTCTGGACGCAATCCTACAGGCGGTTCGTTGTCGTAGGTAAAGCCAGGAAATGGACGACGGATATTCTTGCGAATCTCTTGCCATTTGTCCTCTCTACCACGTTCGAATGCGTTATTGTAACCTTGAATAATCATAGACGCAAATTCTTGCTCTTCTCGTCTTTCTTCTTCCTTGCGTTGTTCCTGTAATTTGATATGACGACAAGCTCCTGCAAATCCAATCAGCAAGACTCCAACCCCCATTAGCTGGTCTAAAATCGGTGGTTCAAGCATCTCTTTTCTCTCCTTACGCAATTTCTTCTTTATCTAATGCTTCATCTACAATTCCACATAATACATCATAAAATCGATGCCCTTCTGGAATAATAATTGGTTCATCTGGGTCTAATTTTCGACCGTAAGCATATACTGTCACTTTCATTTCTTTCCCTTTCGTGTTATAATCGTGTTGAATATTTTTAGTTAGCGCCTGATTGCCGTCAGGTGCTTTTTTTTGTTATTTAAGTTCATCTAATGCGTACAGTCGTTCAATGGTTGTACGCTTTTTCCATACACAAAAGCATTTCCCGAAAATATTGATTTGAATCCACGCTTCAGCGTAATCTTTCCCATTGCTGGCATAATGAGTTATATAATGGTGAATCATTTTATTCCCCCAATCTAATGGCTTCATAGCTAAGACGCTTGAATTTTTCTAAGTCTATCTGAAAATTGATAAACTTTTTTATTTTCCCACTATACGGATATCGTCTTGGTCTCATTTTCGTCCTCCTTTTTGTTTATGGTATAATGAAATCAAAAACGAGGTAATTCGGATGTTTAGTTTGATTGATATTTTGAATATTTCTGCCGCTTGGCTTGGTGCTATTACTGGTGTTGTTAGCTTGATTTACTCTTTGAAAGTCAATAGAGTGAAATTGAGTATTTCTAAATTCCGTAAAAAGAGAATGAACGAATACTCCTGTTATCAATACAGTTTTGTTTTGTCTAACCAATCCAACTCAAATGTCGTAATCAAGAATATCCAACTGTTTGACAAAAACGGAAAAGAAATTTTTGACAACGGATTTAATCCAGCTACTGCTTTTCCTGAGATAAAATCAGACCCTTTTGGTTTGGTTAGTAGTACACAGACCTTGTTTAACGTAGATTGGTACTCTACACCATTTGAAGATGAAATAGAATTAAATCCATACTCATTCGAAAAGTTGTCATACTACCTTAACGAACCTCCACATACTATCAAGGTCAAGACCAACAGACAAATTCATTATCTTTCTAAATCTAAATCATTCCATCCTGTCTTTAATAAAGCAAAATAGATTTATTACAGCACAGACCACATTTACGCTTGTTACTATGATTAGTCCTAGCTCACTCATTCTTTCCTCCTTTTCTCCTTTGCAGTAATTGCAAAATACATCCCATAACAGACCGTCTAGGAAGTAGTTCTAGCTTTTTCTGAGCTTGTTCTACTTCTTTTTTTGCTCCTTCTATAGAAATTAGAGTTGGGTTATCAAACCAATCTTTTTCTAAATAATACCTCTGCCCACGCTCAGACATATAATCAATCAATGACTGAAAATGCTTTATGCGTTCATGAAGATATTCTTTGTTTTCTTCCATCCATTCTCCTTTCTTTTCTTCCCTCTTTTTCTGCTATAATATAAGCAGAAAGGAGTTAACCTTATGACTTTTAAAGAATATTTGACAATAGCAAGCAAACGCGACATCTACGATGATGGTAAAGATTTTGATTTTGAAACCATCTTTGCTAGAGAAATATTACGTTATGCACACGATTCCGAACTGGAAACCAAAACAGGTTTCTTTCGTCATCTTGAAATCATGGATGCCGAAGCTTGGTTTATCGAACTTGCTCGCTCAGTCTATCAAGATTTTGAGAAATCAATTTCAGATTCTCACTAATCGAACGTGACTTTTTTTGATACGGCAATCTCAGAAATTTACCACCAGAGCTGACTACCTTAATGATTTTTTCAAGGTGGTCTTTTTCTTTTTCAAGAGCATCAATAAATTCTTCCATCCTTCCTCCTTTCTGTTTCTAATCTCCATTTCTGCTATAATATAGTCAGAAAGGAGGTAATATTATGACTGAAATTCACGCATGCCTTTGCGGAAATTGGGTGAACCTATCAGCCGACGACGATTGTGTAATGGGACCAAATATGGCTAGTCCTTACATTTGGTGGGAAGAAAATGCAGAACTCTACTCACCAATTTCTAAACCTGAAGCAAACTCGATGTACCATCAGGATTATATCTACATTCACTATCGTGGCGCTGACTATCGTATCCATCCAATCTTTATTCAAGTCGTTTCTAGATAACTTTTTCTAGTCTTTTAGAGATGATTTCTAAATCTAAGTCGTCCAGTTTCAACTGGTCGGCTTTTTCATTTAAACGAGCTTCAATGACTTGATTAATTTCAAACCATTCTCGTTTTGTAAATTGACTTCTGAATTTTAGAAATTTGTTTATTGTTTCTCCCATCCGTCCTCCTTTCTTTTCTTACCTCTTTTTCTGCTATAATATAAGCAGAAAGGAGGATAACTTATGACTAAGTCTGATTTGGCACCTTATCTAAATGCAGTTACAAATGAAGATGACACTCTTCTAATCTGCAAAACTGAGCAAGGTGCATACATTGGCGATTTTAGCCCTTCATGCGATGGAGAAGATTTTGTGCTAACTTACGAAGACGTTTCTGTCTCTTTGTCCTACGCTCAGGTTCTTTCCGCAACTCTTTTGTAGGCTTAATCGCTGGTTTCAAATGGTCATTCATCCAAATGCTAAACAAAAACTGACACTGTCCAACCGTCTTTTTTGTTCTAGTGCTTGGGTGGATTTTTATTTGTTGGTAATCTTCCCACGCCAATTTATGCCCGTACCCTTTTAGAATTTTTGTAAACAATTCAAAAGGTACTTCAAATGTGACTTGGTCAAGTCCAGTTAATTCTACGTAATCTTCTGGCAACTCGAATAGTTCTCTGTCTGTCATTCGTTAATTCCTTCCTCCTCTCTAACACGATTTTTCGTGTTTTAGCTTTTAAAATTAAGCAGTATCTACTGCTTGAGTGAAAAGATATCCTAAATCGTATTCTGGGAAGAATTTTTGTTGTAACGCAAGTGCTTCGGTAAACTTAAAGTCATAAGTGCCACTAATTTTGTCACTTACTGTCTGAGCTCTTACACCCAAAAAATCAGCCATATCTACGATTGCTACACCTTTTTCTTTGCGTGCCTTATCAATATTCAGCATAACCTTTCCTTTCTAACACGATTTTTCGTGTTTTTTATTTTTAAAATCAAGCTCATTTGAGCTTAAGACAATATTAACACTATTTTTCGTGTTTGTCAACGCTAAAATTCATATTTTTTTTAATTTTTTTGATAGACATACGAAAAATCGTGTGTTATAATGAAGATAGAAAGAGAGGTAACTATGAACGAAGATAAACTAAAACAACTAATTCTTTCTCGTTATAGTTCTGTAAAATCCTTTGCAGAAGAAAATGATATGCCTTATTCAACTGTTCGTTCCATATTAGAACGAGGAATAATGAATGCTAATGTTGAAAATGCTATAAAAATTTGTTCAGCTTTGGGTATTAGACCTGAGATATTCTCTCCCTTATTAGATACTCCTGACTCACACCCTGAAATCCTAACCATCTACAACCAGCTAGAAGAGCCGAAACAAGAAAAAGTCCTTAATTATGCTAAGGAGCAACTTGAGGAGCAAGAAAACTCTAATATCATTTCTATTTTCAACAAGCCTAAAGATGACGAGGACTACATTACTGATTATGTAGAGGGCTTGGTTGCAGCAGGACACGGAACTTTCCAAGAAGACAATCTCCACATGGAAGTGAAATTGCGTGCCGAAGATGTCCCTGAAGATTACGACACTATCGCTAAGGTTGCTGGTGACTCCATGGAACCAATGATTGAAGATAACGACCTGCTCTTTATCAGAGTCAAAAACCAAGTAGATATCAACGACATCGGCATTTTCCAAATCAATGGTAAAAACTTTGTTAAAAAGCTGAAACGAGACTATAACGGCGGATGGTACTTGCAAAGCCTCAATAACAGCTACGAAGAAATCCACTTGTCAGAAGATGACGACATCCGAACTATCGGAGAGGTTGTCAGCGTGTATAGAGAGAAATAAAACCAACTGTTTCCATTTTGGAAACAACTCAAAAAAAGCCCCACGCTCAGAAGTTTGGCGACCGAGAGCGTGAGGCTAGTGGTAAGAAAAAAAGCATTAAAAAGCTCTTTTTCTTATACCCATTTTATCAAGAAATGAGGTAAAAATCAATGCAAAATAAAGTCGCAATCTACGTCAGAGTATCGACTTCATCTCAGGCTGAGGAAGGTTACTCAATCGATGAACAGAAAGCTAAACTGGAAGCATACTGCGAAATCAAAGACTGGAAAATATACGATACTTATATTGACGGTGGTTTCTCTGGAGCGAACACCCAAAGACCTGAGTTAGAGCGCTTGATTTCAGACGCTAAACGCAAGAAAATTGATATCGTACTTGTCTATAAACTTGATCGCTTGAGCCGTAGCCAGAAAGATACTCTGTTTCTGATTGAGGATGTGTTTGCTAAAAACGACGTAGCGTTTATCAGCTTGCAAGAAAACTTTGATACTTCTACACCATTCGGCAAGGCTTCAATTGGTATGCTTTCGGTATTTGCCCAGCTTGAAAGGGAACAAATCAAGGAACGCATGATGTTGGGAAAAGAAGGTCGGGCAAAGAACGGGAAATCTATGTCTTGGACTACGATTCCGTTTGGCTATGATTACTCAAAAGAAACTGGGGTTCTAACAGTTAATCCAACTCAAGCGCTTATTGTGAAGCGTATCTTCACGGAATACTTGAACGGTAAGTCAGTAGTCAAAATTATCAGAGACTTGAATGCTGAAGGGCACGTTGGAAGAAAACGGCCTTGGGGCGAAACAATTACCAAATACTTGCTAAAAAACGAAACGTATTTAGGAAAAGTAAAGTACAAAGACAATGTATATGAGGGGCAACATGAACCAATCATTACCCAAGAATTATTCGATTTAGTCCAGCTAGAGGTCGAAAAGAGACAGATTTCAGCGCTTGAAAAATACAACAACCCCAGACCATTCAGAGCCAAATATATGCTTTCAGGATTGATGAAATGTGGATATTGTGGTGCGTCCCTTGGCTTGAAGTATACAAGAAAAGATAAGAACGGAATCTCACATCATAAATACCAATGCCGAAACCGTCACAGTAAAGATTTAGAGAAAAGATGTGAATCTGGGTGGTATTCCCAAGAGGAACTGGAAAAGGACGTAATTAAGGAGTTAGAAAGACTAAAGTTAAATCCAAAATATAGAAACGAAACACTTGCCAAGAAAGAGGAAACCATTAAAGTTGAAGAGATAAAGAAACAACTCGAACGGATAAATAAGCAAGTCTCAAGACTAACAGAATTGTATCTGGATGAAATCATTACTCGAAAAGAATTAGACGAGAAAAACGCTAAAATAAAAACAGAAAGACAATTCCTGGAAGAACAACTAGAAAACCAAAAATCAAACGTAATGAGCATTAGAAAGAGGAAACTAACACGGTTACTAAAGGACTTTGATGTTGAAAAATTAAGCTATGAAGATGCTTCAAAAATTGTCAAAAATGTCATAAAAGAAATCATTGTTACAAAGGATGGTATGTCAATAACGCTAGACTTCTAAAGGGTTTAGCGTCTTTCTGTTATTTAGTCAAAGTGATTATGATAACTTTATTATACATATTTTCTTCCTCCTACTTATCTATTCGTAGGAAATCAAAAAAAGTTACAGAAATTTGTAACTTTTCGAGAAAATTTTTTATTTTTTATGAACCATGAAACCTGTCGCCTGTTGATTGGCCATAATGGTCATATCTATTCCCTGATAAACCGTCGCAGCTCGTTCTTTATTACCATGAAAACGCACTATAGAAAAATCTGTTTCGACAATTCCAGGCTGAATGGTCGTCACCTTGATATCCGTTGCGATGGTATCAATTCGCAGACCATCTGAAAAGGTCTTAACTGCTGCCTTGGTAGCTGAATAAACTGCTGCACCTGCATAAGCGTAGATTCCTGCGGTTGACCCCATGTTGATGATATGTCCTTGATTGGCTTTTACCATTGCTGGCAAGAAAGAGCGAGTGACTGCCATCAAACCTTTGACATTGGTATCCAGCATGGTCAACATATCCAACTCTTCATAGTCCTGATAAGGTGCTAAACCTAGAGCCAGTCCGGCGTTGTTGACTAAGATATCAATCCGCCCTATCATTTCTAGAATATCGGAGCAGACAGTCTTTACCATAGTCATATCCGTGACATCTAGTGGAAAGGTCCAGACGGTTTGATTTGGGAAGGTCTCTGCAAACTCCGACTTGAGGGTTTCTAGTCTGTCTATCCGTCGTCCTGTTAGAACGACATTCTCACCCTGCTCCAGATAAGCACGCGCAATTGCTTCACCGATTCCTGAAGTCGCTCCTGTAATCACTACATTTTTTGCCATCTTATTTCCTTCTATCTGGTGGTCCAGATACTGATAACTTCCTAAGCAGTCCAGTGTTTCGCTGGGGCAAATGGAGTTCCAACAACTTGGTCTTCTGATAATTCAATAATACCACGTTTTTGCGGAGCGTTTGGCAAATGCAATTCACGAGGACTACACATCATGCCAAAACTCTTTTCACCACGAAGTTCACCTGGGAAAATGAGATTCCCTTTTGGCATCATAGCTCCAGGAAGAGCGACAATGGTTTTCAACCCCACACGCGCATTGGGAGCCCCTGCAACGATTTGCACTGTCTTATCACTTGCGACTGCAACTTGGCAGATGTTGAGGTGGTCACTATCTGGATGGGCTACCATCTCGACAATTTCACCAACAACAAACTTAGGTTCCTTGTCATTAACAATTTCTTCTGCAAAGCCTTCTGCCTGCAACTCTTGGTTCAAACGAGCGACTTGCTCATCTGTCAAAAAGACTTGACCGCGCTCTGCAATTTCAAACAAACTTGAAACTTCGAAAATATTCCAAGCCACTGTTTCTCCATTTTCTTTGATGAAAACTCGGGCTACCTTGCCTTTGCGCTCCACGTCCAACTTGGCATCTCCGCTATTTTTCACGATGACCATAAGGACATCGCCGACATGTTCTTTATTATATGTAAAAATCATTGTTTCCTTTTCTCCTATTTCAGTCCTGCTAAAAAGTCATTGATTTGTTGCTTGCTTTTACGGTCGCGATTAACAAAACGGCCGATTTCCTTGTCCTTTTCTAGAACAACAAGGCTAGGGATTCCATAAACATCCCAGAGTTTGGCCAAATCCATATACTGGTCTCGGTCCACTCGAATAAAGGTGAACTCTGGATTGGTCTCCTCAATTTCTGGCAAGGCAGGATAGATATAACGACAATCGCCACACCAGTCCGCCACAAAAAGGAAGACTTTCTTGCCATCCTTTTCCACTAAAGATGCCAATTCTTCTAAACTTGCTGGTTGTATCATAAAACTTCCTCCTCATAGACTAGGTCTTCATTTTCATAGACAAAGGTATAATGACGGC
>QWCZ01000984.1_pt1 | contig 28357 bp, 24 predicted proteins | sample 1972651 | NCBI WGS metagenome assembly QWCZ01 (sample SAMN09866695, study PRJNA288562) | Human oral metagenome isolate pre1_saliva, whole genome shotgun sequencing... | isolation source: mouth | host: Homo sapiens | place: USA: California
CTGGGTATTCGTATTGTGGGTGAGGTGACCCGCGAGAACCTTGAGACCCTGCGCGCGGCGGATGCGATTGTGCGTGAAGAGCTGACCGCCGCCGGTCAGGACGAGCATATTTGGCAGTGCCCCGTGGTTCTTCTCTCCGGTGTGCGTTCGGTGGGCGTGCAGGGCGATGGCCGCACCTACGGGCATCCGATTGTGCTGCGCCCGGTTTCTTCAGAGGATGCGATGACCGCCGACTGGTCGCGCCTGCCCTACGATCTGCTGGCAAAAATCTCGAACCGAATTACGAACGAAGTCAAAGACGTAAACCGTGTGGTGCTGGATGTCACCTCCAAACCCCCGGGAACCATTGAGTGGGAGTAACGCACTAGGGGAGTAGCCCCTACGATTCAACCCAGTTTTGAGTAGATAAGCCGCCCGGCATGGCCTGAATTTTCAGGATGCGCCGGGCGGCTTTGTATTTCTCGTGAAGGCTTGTGGCATGACTTTGGAAGACTTCTTCAATTCCTTCTGTAACAGAGCACAGTTTCGGATACCCATTGATGGGAATGTGAAAGTCCGAAGCGTACTCGGTAACAGGTGTAGGCTTGGTTGCGAGAGAATCTTGCTGGTGTTCTCGATATTGTTCTGCTTGTGGTTTTGCCGGGGCTCAAACCTGCAAAGTGAATAAACCTTACAATAAGTGTTACCAGCATAATGAGAAAAGCAGTACTAATAACTGATAATATCGGCTTTCCCATCATGAGAAATGGGGATGGTGTTATAGATAAGAGTCACGCACTATTAGGGGCAGGAATCGTTGTTTTTACTGTCCTCTAGGGGTGCCTCTAATGCTTAACCCTCAGTTTTTTCTGAAAGTTGGGCGGTCTTCTTAATACTATTTGTCGTGACAACAATCATTAAGATGTCCAAAATAACTTCGTAAAGGGCTACCATAACCACCACTATTGTAAAAGAGTTCTCGGCAGATGAAGATGGATCAAGAAGCCGCCCTAGCATAAACGGCACATAGATAACCTCGGAGATCGGGGCAACAATAAGGCCGTAAATATTGACACCTCGTATCCACCGAAACTTGACTGATTTCCTAAACCGCATAAACGCGACAACCTGCAAGATAACGTGAATCATGTAAGGAAGTACAATAACGGCAATACTAAACATACCCACCAAGATAAGATCATCATATCCACTGGGCGCAGATACCAAAACGTTAATGAATACACAGACAAAAACAACCAGCACGATAAGCGCAGGAATAATAATCAAAACATTCCTGATGGCCTGTGCTATGAGAAGACTTTTGTGGGTTTTGGGGTCTATATCAAACTGTTGTGATATGCGTTTATGAGGCTCTTCCTTTACCTCAGCGCCCTGAAACTCCGGGGACGCCTGGGGATCCAAGGACATCTTACCGTCGGCACCTTCTAAACCATACAGCTGTGTATATTTTGGCTCTTGTTGGGAATTCTCCGGATTATTCGATGCACTTTGCTTTTCCACGGGAGGTCGCGGGTCATTATTATCAGCGGTTGAAAAATTCTTATCGGTGCTCATTGCTGTTCACCCTTATCTTTCTTCTGCGACCTAACTTTAACGTATTGACAAGGAATTTCTACTATCAGATCCTCATGATGCTTCTTCAAGGATTCTGATTCATCACCCAACTCGTACGCCTTTCCCTGAGAACCGTTTAGAGCATCGTCATATATTCGAGGTTTAGCGACAGTGACTCTCTTATCCTGAAAAGCATGAGGATATTTCCTTTTGATCACGGTTATCGTAACGATCATAAAAATGCTCATGATCGCTTCAAGAACGCAGGCACCTAGCATCCACCACAATGGCTGCACATCAGCATTTGGAACCGACGTCTCAATCACGAACAATGTATAAAAAGCGCCAAGAGGCGCAACAATTAGCAAGCTATAAACATTAGTTCCCCTAACCCAAGCGAGCCGAGTTTCTTTCTCTGCCCGTGACCATGCCACAGCCTGCAAAACAAAATACAAACCAAAAGGCGAAAAAAGGATTAGGACTAAAGGATTAGAGAGCAATGGCAGTAACAGCACTACCAATATGAGCTCAAGAGCAGTCCTTATAATCTGCACAGTTATAAGAGCAGGAGGAAACGAGTTCTGCTTCTCAGTCGAATCTGCCGCTAATTCTTTCTTGACATCATGAACATCTTGAGTCTGAATTGTTCCATGCTCAGGTTTTGAAAGGTCTTTATTAGTAGTCACAGCTTCACCCTAAGCTTATAGCCTGGGTATTCAGTGGAAGCTCCCTGAATATTCTCAAAAATAATGTTTTCAATTTTCCTAAAATCAAACAGGTTATTTATGTGAATAAAGCAGGGTTTCTAACGCTTTATGGGGTATCTATTAGTGGGGTACTCCCTAGATAACAGTAAATCGGGATCGCAGATTTTCTTCGGAGTGTAGGCTGCGTTCTCACCGCAAATGTCTGCTCCCGTTTTTATTTTCCCTCTATCCCGTTTCCCGCCAGCACCTGTCCTGAGTATTGACAACCAGTTGTCATATTTGTAAACTGGTTGTCATAATTGCTGCTGGAGGAAAAATGGATGCTTCATTACTGAGCGAACTCGTGGTGCAGATCTTCCGTATGAACGGGGCACTCACCACATGGGGAGACCGGTTCGCCGCCGAAAGCGGCCTCACAACAGCGCGCTGGCAGGTATTAGGCGCAATCTCAATGGCGAAAGAACCGAGTACATCACCTCAAATCGCTGAACGCATGGGAATAACCCGGCAGGGTGTGCAAAAGCAGCTCAACCTCCTGCGGGATGAGGGGCTGGTTATGCCCATCGAAAACCCCGCGCATAAACGTTCCCCGCGGTACTCTTTGACCGAACACGGCGAGCGGAAACTAGCGGAAATCCGCAAACGCTGGCGCCAGCAGGTTGAACAGTGGAGCGGGGGGCATCAGCATGAATCTGTGAGTGCCGCTCTTAAAACCCTAGACGTTTTATCTCAGCAGCTTAAGGAATAAAACACATACGAAAAGCTACCGGCGGAGGTTTAGATATGAATCCCGTTCTATTAACCGTAAACACTATTTCTGCACTCGTAACAATCGCCAGCGCATTTTTGGCGATATATCGTCCAGGGCTTATGGTTCACGCTTCTTCTGTTGATGCTAATGCTCGTTTCTATGTGTATATGTATGCTGTGCGCGCCATACCGGCCGGAATAGCCGTGCTTATTGCACCCTTCTATTTTCGAGGCGGTGCCGTTTCCCTGCTTCTTGTGACTTTTGCGGTCATGCAGTGGTGCAAGAATATAAAGGAGAAATATGCTGCAAAAGATGGTGACCGAAGCTGTCATTCACGATTTTTACGGTCTGCAAAAACTGGCAGGGGAGAAAACCATCTACGGCTGCGCCTTAGTGACAGACAGCGACTTCGGCTCGGTCTTTATGAGCATGAACACCGTACGTGAAGCGGGCGACCCCACAAGCTACGACTGGGATATATACAGCTGGGAGTACACTAGCGACCAGCTCAATAACAGTAAACTGCCGAGGGTGAGCAAGAAACTGTGGCGGCTGCTGGATCGTTCAGGAGATTCACTGCAAGACACCGTTCTGCCCGTGTTTGTTCAAGCCCTCAAACACCTGCAACAAGATGTTGCGCGCACCGGGTGCGATACCGACACCATCTGCTTTTTCGTGACCATAACAGATGACGACAATGCCGAAAATATAGAAAATATGACTGCACGCGATATTAACTCAGGCCGAACCCTCAACGCTTTCCTCACCCGGCCATAGGCATCCGGTCATAACTAAATGCAGCATAAACCTGGGAACTATAAAAGCACGCAAAAACAGCTCCCGCACTGTGTGCATGTGTGCTCAAGCTCCTGTGAATGAGACAAGAGCGCCGGGAGTACTACACGGTTTAGCCCCTCAGCAGCGTATAAAAATGCTGTTGGTACCGCAGCACCGGGGGAGTGCGCCGTAACAATCACGACCGGTACGGCAGAACATAACCCCTAGTCGGCGCGATAATGGACACACTATTTCCTTCAACCTTCCCCTGCTGCTACACCTAAAACTCACCTAAAGATTGCAGGATGTGTGAGTGGAAAATGTAAAGAATGTGCGTATAGAATTGAGAATAAAGAAACTTCCGGGCCATAAAAAGACCACCTCAACTAAACACTAAAAGAAACCTGCAACACCTTTTCGCGGGTATTTCTTAGCCTTACTTTAGTCGGGTAGTCTGCGATGGGGAGTACCATAAACACATACTCCACTATTCACTCAGCGATGGAGCTACCAATGTCACTCAACTACGAAAATATAACCCCGTCACGGTCCGCAAAAAAATATGCGTGGACTGGCGGGTTCCACAGGGGCTCAGCTGAGCACCTGGCGTACCGGCGTGCCCGCCGCGCCGAACGCGAAGAAGCAGTCGATAAAGTCATTAATGTTCTTTCCGTCGGATGCGCAGGCATCCTTGGGTGGGTGATCCTGCCGTGCACACTCCTGTGGTCGTTCACGGTACTATTCGCCCCCGCCGCCCCCGCCACCGCGCAGCTGGTCTCCACAGGGGAGACCATCACGGAGCAGCTGGGAACATCGAATCAGCTCTCACTATGGGTACTGCTGGGCGTACCGTTCCTGCTGGTGTCGCTGGCACTCGTGCTGAACTTTGGGCTGGGCCCATACTCGCTGTACTTTATGCGTGAAACCGCCGTCGCAACCCGCATCAAAACCCTGCTGCTGGGTCTGCCGTTTACCCTGGCGGTGGGGTCGCTGATCGCGTGGCTCATGGCAGACGGGGCCGCACTGGGGGTCTAAAGCACACCCCGCCCCAGAGGTCTTCGGGCGTACCCCCAGCAGATGGTTTTTCTATTCAGAAAAGTTTTTGTACTCAGAGAATTAATATGGCTTCTGAATACAAAAACCTTCTCTGTAGACGGGGTTACGGAGCTCACCCTACAATGAGGGGAAGTACCCGCCAGAAGACAATAAATAAAAGGAGCGTGCACCGTGAAAACCCTAGGCATTATCGGCGGCATGAGCCCTGAGAGCACCGCCCTGTACTATCGGATCATTAACCGTGAAGTCAACCGCCGCCTCGGAGGCAACCACAGTGCCGATATCGTGATGCACAGTGTAGATTTTGAGGAAGTCGTGCGTCTGCAAAAAAGCGGTGACTGGGAAGTCGCTGGGGCTCTGCTGGCGGCAAGCGCCACAAAACTTGAGGGTGCGGGTGCGCAGCTGCTGCTGGTGGCCACAAACACCATGCACAAGGTTGCCCCCGCAATAGAGCGTGCCACCACCGTACCGCTACTGCACGTAGTTGACGCCACCGCCACCGCCATCCAAAGGCAGGGGCTGCAGAGGGTGGGGCTGCTGGGCACAACCTTCACCATGAGCGACGGGTTCTACACCGAGCGCATGGCGGCGCAAGGAATCCAGACGATCGTACCAACCGAACCGGAACAGGCAGAGACTAGCCGCATCATCTTTGAGCAGCTGTGCCTGGGCCGTGTGGAGCCTGAATCCGTGCAGTATCTTCAGCAGGTCATTACAGGGCTGAAGGAACAGGGCGCCCAAGGCGTGATCCTGGGGTGCACCGAACTCTGCCTGGCAGTAGAAGCGGACAAGACCCCGCTGCCGGTCTTTGACAGCACCACCATTCACGCGCTCGCGGCAGTAGAGGCAATGTTAACGCCGCCGCCTCCCGCATAAACCCCGCTTCTTGACCGAAATAAATAACTTGCTCCCCATGAAAAGACTAGCTGCAGCCCTTGAATATAAAGTTCCACCGCCACTTATTGGGGCACTGTGCGCCTCACTGATGTGGCTCATCTGCGGGATGCCGCCGCTGACAGGCAGACCACCGCTGCTGCTGGTTCCCGCCCTTGCACTGGTTGTACTCGGCCTAACGGTAGACGCGGTGGGGGTGCTGTCATTCAGACGTGCCCGCACCACAGTGAACCCGTTCGCCCCCGAACGCACCGTAAACATTGTCTCCTCCGGAATATACCGTTTAAGCCGCAACCCCATGTACTTGGGCATGGCCTGCATACTTACCGGGTGGGCAGTGTGGCTGTGGCAGGTGCAGGCTGTGCTCGGGGTGGTGCTTTTCGTCGCCTGGATAACGCGTTTTCAGATCATTCCTGAAGAGCGGGTTCTCACCCAGAAATTCGGTACAGAATACCGGCAGTACCGCCAACGGGTGCGGCGCTGGGTATAAGCCCATCACCTGCTAAAAATTGTGTATGGCTGGCTATGCGGACATACATCCTGCCCAACCGAAACCCTGAATGGTTCAGGGAGTCACTATCGTATGTGTGCCTTTTACAGGATAGACTTAATAGCGGTGGGATCTCATGAAAGACGGTGATATGCATGAATCGTATCTCAACCCATTTTCTCGATTTTGAAGGCATTAAAACCGCGTACTACAGTACGGAGGGTGAAGGCACGCCTATCATGCTCCTTCATGGTGGCGGGGTGGATCACGCCATGCTCTCCTGGAAAACGATCATGCAGACCTGGACCGGATCTCAGCCTTTAGTTGCCCTGGATCTGCCGGGGTATGGAAACAGCGATAAACCCGAATTAGAGTACTCGCTGAGTTTCTACACAGGCTTCCTCAATGCCTTCCTGGATACATTGAACGCTCAAAATGTTACCTTGTGTGGCCTTTCAATGGGCGGTGCCATCGCTTTGCAATATGCGCTGCGGTATCCGGACTATATTGGCAAGCTGGTGCTGGTAGCGCCTTGGGGTGTGTCTGCTTCAGCACCGTATTCACTTATGGGACGGTTGCTGGTGCGTTTGCCGCTCAATCAGGTGGTATATAAAACCTTGCAGAATAGGTGGCTGGCAAAGAACATTATTGCCGGGTCACTGATTGGAAATCGCGAGAAAATTACCCCCGAAATTCTGGATGAGGTGCAAACTGCCGCCCATTCGAAAGACGCGGCACGAGTTTTTCAATCATTTCAGATCAGTGAGTTGTGGGGAGAACATCCGGTCGGGCACCTAATACCGCTTCTGCCACAGATCAAGGTGCCAACCCTATTTATTCAAGGGGATAAGGACCCCGGCGTCAAAGTCGGTGATGTGAAGCAGGCAGCCGCATCTATGCCGAATACACGGGTCGAAATTTTTGAGCATCATAAGCATTGGGTTCAGAAAGAGAGCCCCGAACGGTTTGTGGATATAGTGCGCGACTTCATCGAGTCGTAACTCTTGTCATACTGAACGAACAGTATAAAAATGAACTCCGGGAAGCGCTTTGAGAACAATACTTTCCGGTAATCGGCGGGAACAGCAGTCTCGGCTGGACATGCGCAAAACGTCTTTGAACTCTGAATAATGCAGCTTTGGGCGTATTACAAGGCCCTAGAGGGTGGGTAATACGCCCAAAGATGCGTTATTCGGGTTGGGAACAGAGGATAACCTACTTCACGATGCGGTAAACCTTCGCTTCGTAGGGGCGTAGGGTGGTGCCGGCATCGGTCGGCGCGCCGGTGTCATCCCGGTAGTTGGAGTGCACCAGTTCGACGGATGCCCCGGCTGCACGCGCATCATCCAGCAGCGAGAAAGTGCGCTCCACCGACTCCGACGTGAAGTTAGAAACCACGAGCAGAGACTGGCTCGCATCGGTGCCGTCCGGGCCGCCGGTACGGGTGTAGGCGTATACTGCCTCATCCTCGGAGTGCGGAACCTCAACCGAATCTACGGGCGCGAACGAACCATATACCATCAAATCTTTGAGCTCACCGCGGCGCAGCTTCGCCAATTCCTGATAGTGGTAGAACACCGAATCCTGATCGTCCAGAGCAGCCTGCGCATTAATCTGCGGGTAGTTCGGGTTCACCTTCAGCCACGGCTCGACTCCCGCGTTCGTGAACCCACCGTTCGCCGAGTCATCCCACTGCATGGGGGTGCGGGCGTTATCGCGGCCCTTAATGTAGATAGCGCGCATCGCATCCTCGTGGCTGAGCCGCTGATGATCCACGTGCATATCCTCGTAGAAACGAATCGAATCGCCGTCGCGGTAGTCGTCGATCGACTCGAACCGCACATTGGTCATGCCCAGTTCCTCACCCTGATAAATATAGGGGGTTCCCTGCATAAAATGTAGGGTGGTTGCCAACTGCTTCGCTGAAAGCACCCGAAATTCGGGGGAATCGTTGCCGAACCGTGAGACCACGCGCGGCTGATCGTGGTTATTCCAGTACAGCGAACCCCACGCCTTGCCCTCAAGTTTCGTCTGCCACTCGTTCAGAATGCGCTTAAGCTCGGTTAGCTTGTACGGCGCATACGACCACTTGCCGCCCAGCGAACCTTCGGGGTCGTTATCGACGCCCATGTGGTCGAAGTGGAAGAGCATCTGCAGTTCGCCCGCATCGTAGCCCGCCCACAGCTTCGCGTCCTCGGGGCTGGTCGCGCTTGTTTCGCCCACGGTCATCACATCGTACTTCGAGAACGCCTCACGGTTGAGCTCTTTCATCCACGGATGCACCATCGTACCGTTCGCAATCACAAACGGGATCGACGACGTATGCTTTTCAAAATCAGTGGACGGGTCGTCCGGGAAGCCCTCAGGCTTAGAAATAATGTTGATGGCGTCCAGACGGAAACCATCCACGCCCTTATCGAGCCACCAGCGCACCATCGCATACAGGTCTTCGCGCACCTTCGGGTTCGCCCAGTTCAGATCGGGCTGTTCCTTGAAGAAAATGTGCAGGTAGAACTGCTGCGTGCCCTCGTCCCACTGCCAGGCGGAGCCGCCAAATTCGGAAGCCCAGTTATTCGGAGGAATCGGGGCGCCGTTCTCGTCAAACCCGTTGGGGTCTTTCCAAATGTAGTAGTCGCGGTACGGGTTATCTTTTGAGGAACGAGACTGCACAAACCACGGATGCTGATCCGAAGTATGGTTTGCCACCAAATCCATCAGAATTTTGATGCCGTGCTCATGTGCGGTGGCCAGCAGCTCATCGAAATCTTCCATTGTTCCGAAATCGCTCATGATGGCGAAGTAATCAGAAATATCGTAGCCGTTATCCACGTTCGGCGAATCAAACACGGGGGAGAGCCAGATAACGTTAATGCCCAGCTTCGCCAGGTACGGGATTTTTTCGGTGATGCCGGGCAGATCGCCGATACCGTCGCCATTGGAGTCGTTGAAGGAGCGCGGGTACACCTGGTAGACCACCGCCTCCTTCCACCACTGCCGCCCGGCGTAGGAAGGGACCGCACGCTCTTCAGTCGTGGTTTCACTACTCATCATCAGAAGCCTTTCGTTAAGGGTTGCGTCGTTCGGCTCAGCGGGAAGACCCGTAAGCCGCATCGCCGCAGGTATGTCTGCAAAACTTTCAGTCAGGGTGTGCCAGCGCGCCACTCGCCGCGCACTCTACGCCCTACCGGTACAGGTACACCTTCGCCTCATAGGGGCGTAGAGTGGTGCCTTCGTCCGTGAACTCGCCGTGCTCATTCCGGTAGTTTGAGCTGATCAGCTCGGGTGCTTCTGCCATAGCCGCAAGCTCCTCAAGTTTCAGCACGCCCGGGTTCTTGAGCGCCAAAGAAGCGAGCTGACCGTCTGCATAGGGTAAAGACAGTGTTTCTTGGGTGAAATTAGCAACCACCAGCAGGGCGCGCTCGCCGGATGCGGCGGCATCTTCAGTAGAGTTCACGCGCAGGTAGGCGTACACCTGCTCATCCTCGGGGTCGAGCACACGGTATTCGCCGGTGAGCACGATGGGGTGTTCTTTGCGCAGATGAATGAGATCGCTGTAGTGGTAGAAAATAGAATCGTCGTTCGCCAATTCTTCGGCGGCGTTAATGTCGGTATACTGCGGGTTCACCTTCAGCCACGGGGTGCCGGTCGTGAAGCCCGCATTGTCGCTCGCATCCCACTGCATGGGGGTTCGCGCATTATCCCGACCCGATGCACTGATGTACCGCAGCATATCCTCGGGGCTAACCCGCTGGGACTCCACCACGTATTTACGCCAGGAATCATGGATTTCAAGGTCGTTGTAGTCATCTACCGAGTCGAAGAAAACATTGGTCATACCCAGCTCTTCACCCTGATAAATATAGGGGGTTCCCTGCATCATATGCAGAACCGTGCCGAGCATCTTACCGCTGACCTCACGGAACTCGGGGGAGTCATTGCCGAAACGTGAAACCGTGCGCGGCTGGTCGTGGTTATTCCAGTACAGCGAATTCCATCCGCGACCGTGCAGCCCCGTCTGCCAGTGGCTGAGAACATTCTTCAAATCCACCAGGTTAAAACGAGTGTCCGACCATTTGCCGGTGGCGCCGCCTGCGCTGGCGTCCACATCCATATGCTCGAACTGGAACACCATCTGCAGTTCGTGGCGGTCAAAACCTGTGTACAGGGCGGCATCTTCCACGCTCACGCAGGGAGTCTCACCCACGGTCATCACCGGGTATTTGCTGAGTACCTCACGGTTCATCTCGCGCAGGAACTCGTGCACGCGCGGACCGTTCGCGGCCACCGCCAGAGAATTATCTAGCCCTCCTGCGGTGACGGCGGGGTCATCTGGGAAGGAAAGATCCTTAGAAATCAGGTTGATAACATCCATGCGGAAACCGTCGACGCTCTTATCAAGCCAGAACCGCATAATGTCGTAGACCTCTTCACGTACTTTCGGGTTTTCCCAGTTGAGGTCGGGCTGCTTCACCGAAAAATAGTGCAGGTAGAACTGCTGAGTGCCTTCGTCCCATTCCCAGACCGATGGTGAGAAACAGGAAATCCAGTTATTCGGCGGAATCGGGGTGCCGTCTTCTGTGAACCCGGCAGGGTCACGCCACACATAGTAGTCGCGGTACGGGTTATCCTTAGCCGATCGCGCCTGGCGGAACCATTCGTGCTCATCCGAGGTGTGGTTCACCACCAAATCCATCATGAGCTTAATGCCGTGCTCATGTGCGGTCGCCAGCAGCTCGTCGAAATCGGCCATCGTACCGAACTCGGTCATAATCGCCCGGTAATCCGAAATGTCGTAGCCATTATCGTCGTTCGGCGAGGCATAGATCGGGGAGAGCCAGATAACATCTATACCCAGCTTCGCCAGGTACGGGATTTTTTCGGTAATGCCGGGCAGATCGCCGATGCCGTCGCCATTGGAGTCGTTGAAGGAACGCGGGTAAATCTGGTACACAACGGGCTGCTGCCACCACTGAATTTCGGTTTTCATGAGCTGTCCTTCCACGGAATATATCAAATAAAGGTCTGAAAGCGGGATCGGTCGCTCAGCTGCGGCACCCTGCAGCTACCGCACTATCCGGGTTGAGCCTGTGACGGCAACGGCACGGGGTGCATCCTGGCGGTGGGCTCGAAACTCGACTCGTCAAGCTCTACCAGCACGCCGCTGTGATCGGAAATCGCCTCAGGAGAATTATCGCGGAATACCACCGCATGCGAAAGTACCTTCACTGCTCGGTCGGCAAACACGAAGTCGATGCGCTTGGCATCCTCCTGCCCTTCCCACCCGGCAATACCACGATGTACGGTGAATTCGCCGTCGGTACGCTCGGCGATCTCGCGGGTGTCCACCAGGCCGGAAGAAAGTGCCAGGTCGTACCCTTCGCCGCGCACCTGCGCCGCCGTGTTGAAATCGCCGCCTAAGAGAACGGGCGCATCCTGACCGCGCTCGGTGAGGGCCTGCGAAAGCCGCGCAAACTCCTGTGCGAAAAGCGGTTCGCCCTGAAAATCCCACCACGACATATGGGCGCTTGCACACCATACGGACCCCGCATCGGTACCCACCCGAACCGCGAGAGAAGACCTGCGTTCAACCCGGTCGTAGCTGTACTGCGGGCTCATCACAAGAGGATCGATGCGCTCAATAGGCACGCGAGAAAGCACCGCCACACACTCGTCATACCGATCCCACCCAATATGTGTTTCGGTCAGCGCCCACTCGTACTGAAGCCCTAAATCAGCCAGGAACCGAACCAGCAGCAGTGCATAATTATCCTCACGGATAGGAATACCGGCCCCGCCCTGGTACCCCAGTGGAGTATCCACAATAGGGGAGTGCAGGTACTGGTTGACCTCCTGCAACGCAATAACGTCAACCCGATGATGGGCGATAAAACGGGCAAGCTCATGAATCTTAACGATCTGGTGAGGCTCGCACCAGCTGTGGGTATTCAAGGTAAGAAAAAGCATAGGTATGTAGTTTTCGAGAGGTCGTGCGTTCAATAACACCACGCCACCTGCCACGGTGGGGCGGGCTACGGTTACATGCTACAAGAGAAACACCGTTTCAAAGCACTAAAAAACCGTGACAGTAGGTTAGTATTTTTACCCGGTACCGGGAGATGTTTCATGTTATGAAAAAATATGTCTAATCTCCCGCAACAGACGTGTAGCCCCGCCAAAAGGTGGGATGATGGTGCCATTCAAATACTGATGACATTCGCGCGGGCGCGTGTGCCTGCGTATTTTCTCGTAACCCGAAAGGCGTAAGCCTCATGATGGAAAAAGTTCAGAGGTTCGGTTCGGCCATGCTGGCCCCCGTGCTTCTTTTTGCCTTCGCCGGTTTGGCGGTTGGTATTGGCAAAGTTGCCACCCTAGAGAACATCGTTGGTCCTCTAGCTAATGAAGACACGATGTGGTTTAAAATCTGGGATGTCTGGCTCTCTGGCGCCTGGACCGTCTTCACTCAGATGGAGCTGCTCTTCGTGCTCGGCCTGCCGATTGCGCTCGCTAAGACCGCAAACGCCCGCGCCGTGCTCGAAGCTGGCATGGTCTACCTGACCTTCAACTACCTGAGCGGGACAATGCTCAAGTACTGGGGCCAAGACAGCGGTGGTATCTTCCAGCTCAACTACGGAGTGGATATTTCCGAGTCCGCCGCCGGTACCGGCCTGAAAATGATCGCCGGTATTAAGACCATTGACACCGGTATCTTTGGTGCGATTATTATCTCCGCCATCGTGGTGTGGGTACATAACCGCTGGTTCGACAAGAAGCTGCCCGACTTCCTGGGTATTTTCCAGGGCACCCAGTACGTGTACGCCGTGTGCTTCTTCCTCATGTTCCCCGTCGCGTTCCTCTTCACCCTGCTGTGGCCCTACGCCCAGCACGGTATTGAAAGCATGCAGGGGTTCTTCATCGCCTCCGGCGCGCTCGGTGTGTGGATCTACACCTTCTTGGAGCGCTTCCTCATCCCGACCGGTCTGCACCACTTCATCTACTCGCCGTTCATGTTCGGCAACGCCGTAACCCCCAACGGCATTGCGAAGGACTGGCCGACCCACCTGAGCGAATTCGCGCAGAGCGACAAGCCCCTGCGTGAGCTCTTCCCCGGCGGCGGCTTCGCACTGCACGGCAACTCCAAGGTGTTCGCACCGGCAGGTATTGCGGCGGCCTTCTACACCACCGCACGGCCCGAGAAGCGTAAAGAGGTTCTCGCCCTGGTGCTGCCCGTGAGCCTCACCGCGATGCTCATCGGCATTACCGAGCCGCTGGAATTCACCTTCCTGTTCGTGGCACCCCCGCTGTTCGCAGTGCACGCTGTGCTGGCTGCAACCATGGCGTCGATCATGTACATGTTCGGGCTTTCAGGCAACATGGGCGGCGGTTTGCTGGATAACTTCATCTTCCTCAACTGGGTTCCGCTGTGGCAGAACCACTGGCCGACCTACCTCATGCAGATCGGCGTGGGCCTGTGCTTCACCGTCATCTACTTCCTGCTCTTCCGCTTCCTGATCCTGAAGTTCGACTTCAAGACCCCCGGCCGTGAGGCTGAAGGCGGCGAAACGAAGCTGTACTCGAAAGCCGAGTACAAGGCCGCCAAGGCTGCCGAGAAGAAGGGCGGCGCATCCGCAGAAGACGGCGACACTGACCTGTACGCACCGCGTGCGGCTGGTTTCCTTGAACTGCTCGGCGGTGCCGACAACATCACCACCGTGAACAACTGCGCCACCCGCCTGCGCGTGTCGGTGGCCGATGAATCCCTGGTCGACACCTCGGATGCCGCGTTCAAGGACGCCGGTGCTCTTGGTATCGTACGCAAGGGTAAGGCATTCCAGGTGATCGTGGGCATGGACGTTCCGCAGGTTCGCGAACGTTTTGAAACCATGGTGAACACCAAAGCCTAAAACGTGAGCTGGGCTAAAACCCGCATCACGCGATAACACCACAAGGCTCCTGAGCCGCAGACGTTGTAATATTTTTAATATTGCTTGTCAGCGATTCAGGAGCCTTGAGTGGATTTACAAGATGTGGTGAATGCAAACCAGCACCGCTTCAGCGGTACAGAGCGCGAGATTCTGGCGTTTATGCTCGACAACGAAAAGTTCGTTGCCGAAGCCACCATCAGCTCCCTCGCGCACAAAACCTACACCTCAACCAGCTCCATTATTCGCCTCACCAAGAAACTGAACTTCTCAGGCTTTGCGGAGCTGAAATACTTCATCAAATCCTCCCTCACCCGCTCCGAACCCTACAACCCCAGGTTTATTGAGAGCGGTAAAGAAGACATCCTGCGAACCTACGACTACCTCGAACACATGGAGCTATCGAAGCTCCTCGAAAAAATGCACGACGCCCGCACCATCTACTGCTTCGGCACCGGGTACGCCCAACGCAACGCCGTGCAAGAGTTCGCCAAATCCATGCAGGTGTGCGGCAAATTCTGTCACGTCATCCCAGCCCGCAACGAGTTTGAGAGCACCATGACCTCCATGACCACCAACGATTTGGTGATCCTCGTATCGTTCTCCGGGCAGACAGAGAACATGCGCGAACACGTAAAAATGCTTGCCCTGCGCAAAATCCCCATGGTCGCGGTCACCGCCCTCGGAGTGAACTACATGTCCTCCCACGCCGAATACTCACTGCACTACCAGAGCACCCCCACGCAGATCACCGGCCAGCGCGGCCCCTACAACTCATTCGTGGCGCTCTCAGTGCTGCTGGACTACCTGGTGCGCCGGTACATCGACCACATTGAGACCCGAAACCCCCAGCGGCAGCCCGGCGGGAACGAAACAGACCCGGGCATCGGCCCGGCAGAACCCACCGCCGACTAACCCCCAGAAAGCACACAAGACATGAACATCTTCACCGCGCTTGACGACGACCGTAAACTCCGCCGTTTCCTCTTCTGGTACTGGCTCCTGGTGCCCTTCGCGCTCTTCGCCTGGATTCTGCTTGGCGCCGCGAACTCCAATATGACCTTCCAGCAGGCGCTTAACATTCCCTTCTTCGCTGTCGCGTTCCTCAACGGGTGCCTGACGATCCTGCTCGCGGGACTCTTCAAACTCGCTGGAAGCGAAAACGAACGCACCGAACGCGTCTTCACCCTCTACGCCCTCGCGGTGCAGATAGTGGTGGGGAACCTGCCCGGCGCGCTCGCCTGCTACCTGCTGCTGCGCGCCACCCGCGACTGGGACGAGACCGAAAAATTTGCGCCCACCTACCGTTGGGTACTCATCGCCGCCATGGTATTTTTGGGGATGGTGAGTCTGCTGGTTCTCGCGGCGAACATCCGCCTCTGGACAAGCTAAACACACACCTTAGCTGCTACAAGGCCGCATAGGAAGGACGAACCGCAGAAACTACGGCACTATAGCGCGCTACGGTGGGCTACCCGCGAAACGCTGAACCCATCCGCCCGGCACAGACACGAGGCGCACCCACCCGGCCGTATGATGTAAGAACGTGCAGAATACAACACACCCAAGGACGCACACGACGTGAACGGAACCCCCGAGACCCCCCAGGGCGCGCCCAGGACGGGAAACTCGCCAACCTCAGAACCCGCACCGGCACCCAACCCCGACGGGCCCCCTGAGGCACTGCCGCCGCACCTTGACCCCGCCAGCCACAGCTTCGACCCAGCGGCGGGGCTGGAACGCTGGGCGGAACAGATGGACATCTACACCGGCCCGGACGCGATGCTCAACTTTAACCCGCCCAGCTGCTGGCCGGGCGGAAAACCCGCCTGTCCACCATTCTGCGCGAAAAAAGCTTGCTGGAGGAGGGGATGCGTGCCGCCCGCACCCTGCGCACCAAAATCTATGAGCTGTCCACCGACCACGGGCTAGACTCCGGGTACTTTGTGGCCGGCACCGCCTCCTGGCTCTCACGCTCCACCCGCGAGCACACCGTCTCCTACGAGAAACGGTTTATTGCCCCTATCCTCATGGCGCCGCTGAGCATCACCCCGCACCCCAGCAGCGACGACTACGAGCTGCGCCTTGCCGGTGCCGCGCGGCTTAACCCCGCCATGGTGCGCCAAATCAAACAGGAATACGATATTGACTTGGGCACCATGGACGTGGCGCAGCTGGCCAATTCCATGTCCCGCCTTGACCCCGAGCCCGTAATTGAGCGGATGCGCGCCACCACCGGGAACATCCCCGGGATGGCCATCGAATCACGGTTCTTCATCTCAACATTCGCCGACCTCAAAGAAAGCATGGGCGAGCTGCCGCACACCGCCCACACGCCGCTGGTGCGTGATATTGCCGCGCTCAAAGTCCCCGGGGTGCAGCCGAACATCCGCCCGCTGGTGCAGAACCAGCCCCCTCATGACGACCGTGACCCGCAGCGGGAGACGCAGCTGCTTGACGCCGACCCGGCCGCACAGACCATTATTGATGCGGCCGCCAGCGGCAACTCGTTCACCGTCACCGCCGCCCCCGGCACCGAGCCGCTACGTACCGCCGTAAATATTGCTGCGACCCTCACGGGGCAGGGCAAATCTGTGCTTGTGGTGGGGGAGAAACGCTCCACCCTGGCTGATTTCACCGCACTGCTTGAACGCAACGGTATTGATTCCCTCCGTTTTGATGTGCTCACCGACCGAGACGCCGAAGGCCAGCGCGCCGAATTCATCCAAGCCATTGTGCGCAACGAAACCGCTGCCATACCCGAGGAAGAGGAGACCACCGCCGAGCTGCTTGAAACCCGCCGTCGCCTGCACAGGCACACCGAGGCTTTGCTCTCGCACGAGCCGTACTGGAATATCACCACCTACCAGGCGCTGCAGACCCTCGCCGAACTCACCTCACGGAACGAGGCGCCCGCAACCGGTGTACGGTTTAGCCGCCGCATGCTTGATCGGCTGCTCGAACGCGAGAACCTTGCTCACGACCTCACCCGCCTCGCGGAGTTGGGGGCGTTCACCCCGGCAGCCCGCACCTCCCCCTGGTACCGTGCCCGCCTGGCCAACGACGAGGAGACCGCTGACGCTTACGCACTGGTTCTCACCCTCAAATCCTCCCTGCTGTCTCTGCGGGAGGCTATGAGCCGGCTCAGCCGCACCACCGGGTTACGGCTGGGCCGCACTATCGCCGACTGGCAGGGGCAGCTGCGTATTCTGCAGCGCATCCGGGAAACCCTGAAACAGTTCCGCCCCACCGTGTATGACCGGCCCGTCACCGACCTGATAGCGGCCACCGCGACCGGGGCGTGGCGCCGCGAAAACGGCATCGAAATGAGCAGTATGCAGCGCTCCCGCCTGCGCCGCGCCGCTAAGGAGTACATCCTGCCGGGGGTGAATATTGGCGACCTGCACGAGCAGCTGCGGATTGTGCAGGCTGAACGCGCAGAGTGGATCCGGCACACCGCCGCCCCACGCACCCCGCAGATCCCCGAGAACCTTGATGCGCTTGTCACCGCCTGCAATTCCCTCATTAAAGAGTTCGACGGGCTGCGGATCGTGCTGGATGACTCCCCGGAAGGCACCGACTTTACCCGCACCACCCTGGACGCACTCGAACAGCGTTTGGACGCGTTACTGGCCGACCGGGTGCTGCTGATGAGTCTGCCCGAGCGGGATACCCTCACCGCGCGCCTGCTGTGCCTGGGTCTGGATGAGCTCATGGAAGATTTGTACGCCCGGCAGGTGCCGGCACGGCTGGTGGCCGCCGAGCTGGAGCTGGCCTGGTGGCAGTCCGCCCTTGAGGAGTTGCTGCACGACCACGAGGGGCGAATCCTGGGCGGGCAGGCGCTTCGCGGCGTTGAGTCCCGGTTCCGCCGCGCCGACTACGCCCACATGCTGGGTGCTGCCTCACGCCTGCTGGAGTGCACCCGGCAGCTGTGGAACGACCGGATCGACACCCACCATGAGCAGGCGGCGTACCTTAAAAGCCAGCTGCGCGGGCATGAGTTTGTGCTTCAGCAGTTATTGGAGCACGCCCCAACGATGGCGAGCACCCTGCTGCCGATTTGGACGGCCAGCCCCTTCGCGTTGGCACGTCACGTTCCGCCCACTATGCGTTTTGACGCTGCGATCTTATTAGATTCCGAATCGACGCCGCTGGCGGCAAACCTGCCCGCCATTACCCGCGCTGAGGCGGTGATCGCCCTCGGCGACCCGCACTCCGGGTACCCGGCCCCGTTTATTGTTTCGGCACCGGCGACGGGGGCACCGGCACCGGCAACGAAACGGCTTGAGAGCACCTTTGACGCGCTTTCGAAGGTGGTGCCCTCGCTGCACCTGGCGCAGCTGGGGCGGGCCATGGACCCGGTGACCTTTGACTATTTGAACCGTGAGTTTTACGGGGGGCAGCTGCGGCAGCGCTCGGTGAGTGATGCAGCCTCCGAGCCGAAGCCGACCCTTAGCGTCGAGTACATTGATACGCGCGGGAAGGTGAGCGATAACGCCAACCAGGAATCGCCCAGTTTTGAGGTGGAGCGGGTGACCTTACTGGTGCTGGAGCACGCTTACCGGCGCCCGGAGCGTTCCCTGGCGGTGGTAACCGCGAGCCCTAAACACGCGCAGCGGGTGGCCGGTGCGGTGCGCAACGCCCTGAATAAATATCCGCAGCTGGCGCCGTTCTTTAAACCCGGAAAAGAACCGTTTAGGGTGGTTGATTTTACGCGCGCTGAGGGTATGGAGCGAGACACCATGATCTTCTCCTTGGGGGTGGGCCGCCCCCGCCCCGACCAGCGTACCCCCTACACGATGGGGCAGCTGTCGGAGGAGCACGCCCGGATGCGTTGGAGCCGCAGAAACTAGAGCACGGCGCCCTCGACTTTTACCGTCTGATGCGTGCCCATGAGGCACACCAGAAACGTGTGGACGAGCAGCAGCAGGCGGCACGCATCCCCGAAAAAATGCCCGATAACGAGTTCTTAGCGGGTGAGGATTACGGCCCTCTGCCCGATACCGGCGATTGGCTGCTGAACGACCTGCTGGTTCGGCTGCGCCAGCGCGGGGTGCGTATTGAGCCGGGCGGCGGGCTGGTGGCGTTTATTGCCTACGCCCCCGCAGGCGGTGGCGACGATGAGGAACCTGCCATGCCGCTGGTTGCCTGCTCGGATGCCTCACCGCGTTTTGCAAGCACCAGCGTGCGCGAGCGCACCCGCCTGTTGCCTGAGCGGCTGGGCCTTACCGGGTGGAACTACCTGACCCTGAACACGGTGGAGGTATTCGCCGACCCGGATGCTGTGGTGGAGCGCATTATGCGGTACGTTGGGATGCGGGAGGACAACTCGTGAGCGGCTACTCGCCCGTGCCGAAACCACGGCGCGGTCATCGCCGGGTGAGTGGGGCGGGCGCGCCAGCTGAAGCTGAACCGCGTATCGCTAGGGTGAATGCCCCCGAACCGGGGCGGGTGCAGCGTGTGAAGCCGTCGGGTGGGCAGAGGGCCGCCAGCGGACAACAGGGGACTGGGGCTACCCGTGGCGTGCCGGGTGGGCGTTCCCAGCAGGTGTTGAGCGCGGATGAGCTGGCTAGGCTGCAGTGGGTGCAGGAGATGAAGGAGCAGAAACCTCCGCACTATTAGCCCGCACGGTGCCCTCAGGGCGCCGCGTACCCCATTCCTGGTTGCTTACCGTAGTCCCGCACCCGGTGTGGTAAAAGCCCAGCACTGCACACTGGGCCATGTTGTTCACGTTTGACCTGCACCCTGACCGGATGAGGGGTTGGGTGCGCGGCGGTTAGGCGGCGCCTGCTGAGCTGCCGCTGGAGCTGCTTGAACTATTTGTGCTGCTGTTTTTGTCGTTTGTGTAAAACCCGGATCCTTTAAAGACGACGCCCACCTCGTTGTAGCGTTTACGCAGTGTTTCCTGTCCGCAGCTTGGGCAGGTGCGCAGCGCATTATCGCTAAAGGATTGGCGTTTTTCGAAGGCGTGGCCGCAGTTTTTGCACTGGTAGACGTAGATCGGCATGGTATTCCTCGCTGAGCCTGTGTGATTACTTCCAGCTAAAAAGTGTACCGCCTGTGTGTGGTGTCCGCCTACGTGCTGGTTGTACGGTGTGTTAGTGGGTGGCGTGTTCGCCGAGTGGGTGCACCCCGTTCTCGGTGAGCACCCGGTAAAGTACCCCGTCCCACGTGTCGTAGGGGATGCTGTCAAGCACTTCGTCGGCGAATACCACGCCCACTGTTGTTTCGCGCAGGGCCTGCTCGCTCAGGCGCGGCAGCAGCCGGTCGTAATACCCGCCGCCTTGGCCAAGCCGTCGCCCGTTGCGTCCGTAGGCCAGGGCGGGTACTAGGCGCAGGTCGGCTGCTGTGAAGGCGTGGGGGCCTTCAGCGTCGCCTTCGGGTTCGGCAATACCCATACCGTTGAGGGGGTGCTGCACATGCGGGTCCCATTGCACCCAGGCGAGTTGCCGCCCGGGGCGCACCACTGGCACCAGGATGCGGTGCCCGTCGTGGTGCAGCTGCTGCAGTGCGTCGGTGATGGGGGGCTCCGCAGCGGTTGGCAGGTACGCTGCAATGGTTAGTTTTTTCCCGGTGCGGGGTATGAGGGAGTAGATGCCTTCCTGGTAGCGGCGCGCATAGTCTGCTTGCCCTGCCTCTGCGCGGTTGCTGCGGTTAATGAGGCGGCGCGGGCGGATTTGGGCGCGTAATACTTGCTTATCGAGCGCGATGTCTTCGGGGGATGCCCCCGAGGCGGGCTGCTGCATGGTTCTCCTGGGACGACGTTGGCTGCAGTACTGAAACACAGCGTGGCGCGTGTTATTTCAATTATAGAATTGCAGAAGGCCTAATCCTGAGGGGAATGTCTAATCAAAATATTGTGAAATATGCGGTACTTGAGACGTGCTTGTTCTGCGGACATTCTCTTCTCATGTATGCTGTTTGCATGACTAATGTATCTGGGTCTATTACTAAGGCTGTTATTCCTGCGGCGGGTCTGGGCACCCGATTTTTGCCCGCAACAAAGGCGACCCCTAAAGAGATGCTCCCGGTGGTGGACCGTCCCGCCATCCAGTATGTGGTGGAGGAAGCGATCCGCGCGGGGCTGCAAGATGTGCTGATGATCACCGGCCGCAATAAGCGCGCCTTGGAGGATCATTTTGACCGTGTGCCGGTGTTGGAGCGGCAGCTGGCTGAGCAGGGTAAAGAGGCCCTGCTGAAGGCTGTGGAGGAGTCCAACTATTTGGGAGAGATCCACTATGTGCGCCAGGGCGACCCGAAGGGCCTGGGGCATGCGGTGCTGCGCGGTAAGGTGCATGTGGGCAATGAGCCGTTCGCGGTGCTGCTGGGCGATGACCTGATTGATGAGAAGGAAGATCTGCTCTCTCGCATGGTTGAGGTGCAGCAGCGTACCGGCGGTTCTGTGGTGGCCCTCATGGAGGTGCCGCGTGAGGCGATTTCTGCGTATGGTGCCGCCGCGATTGAGACCGTTGAGGGTGAGGACTTTGTGAAGGTGACCGGGCTGGTTGAGAAGCCGGAGCCGGAGCAGGCCCCCTCAAATTATGCTGTGATTGGCCGTTACGTGCTGAGCCCGAAGGTGTTTGAGGTACTTGAGAATACCGCCCCCGGCCGTGGCGGGGAAATTCAGCTCACTGACGCCTTGCAGACTCTTGCCGTGGGCGAGGGCGATGGGGAAGGCGTGTATGGCGTGGTGTTTAAGGGCCGTCGTTTTGATACTGGTGATAAGCTCTCGTATTTGAAGGCGAATATTATTTTGGCTGCTGAGCGCGGCGATTTCGGTCCCGAGCTGTGCCAGTGGTTGAAGGAATTTACTGCCGAAAACTGCTAAAAAATACGCGTTTTAGGGTGTTATGATGCGGTGGCTTCCCGTGCCGGGGGCCACCGCATTATTGTGCGGTTGGGTGTTTTCAACCCGGTGCTGTGTGGGCGGGCACAAAAACTTGGTGATGTTTTGTGCCTGGGGCGTATTCTGGCACACCGATATCCGCTAATTTCGGTAGTATTTATAGATATAGGTTTTTGGGATCCGGCGTTTTTATGGGGGCGGTATAGAAGCATGATCTGGCTGAGCACTTCGGGCATTGTGGTTGCCCTTGCTGTCATTATGCTCTTGTGGGTTGTGCCTAGGGCTTCTCGGCGCGCGCCCGCCAACGGATCCCGGCGGCAGCTGGCGCGTGTGGGCCGCACCGCTGAGGATATTTTCTCGTCCGCAAAAGTACTGTTTAACAACGAGGAGACTGCACGCGGTACAGGTGCGGCCGTGCCCTCTGCTTCCGGCAAGGCTGAGGTGTACGCTTCAACCTCCACCGGTTCGCTGGAACCCCTGGGCGGAGTGGAGTTTGCTGAGAGCGCCGCTTCGGCTGCGGTGAACGTGCAACAGCAACAGGAAGAGTTTGCGGACGATAAGACGCAGCTGCTGTACACCACGGATGCAGCCGAGAGTGCCGAAGACGCCGACCTGTGGGAGGAGGCCACGATGCGTGAGGACGCGAACGCCCAGCAGCAGGGCGCACACGATACTGAGCTTTACGACGAACCGTACGATGAGGACCTCTACGCCCCGGAGCCTGACCTGGACTCTGCGCCCGGTGCGGAGCCTGCCGACGGCGAGGCTGATGCACCCGCACATTGGGAGGTTACAGCAAATTCCCAACCTTCAGGCTCCCGGATAGGTCGTAGTATCCCTGAGGTTAATATAGACGCTGAGACGGCGGGGCAGGATCCCTCCGCTGCGGACACCGATTCTCAGCGCCCCAGCGGCACCCACCATCAGGGCACCGGGCGTGCGGAGGAGTCTCGGGGGGAGGCGCCTTCGGCGGCTGCGGTCCGCGGCCCTGCCCTGCATGAGCTTTCCTCTACCGAAGAAGTTCCGGAGGTTCAGGAGTCAATGCTGGGGGGTCCGGTACCCCCGGGGATGACGGTTCATACCGGCCGCGCCGTACTTTTGGGCGTGGCCTTGCTGGCGTTTGTCGCGGCCCTGGGGTTTGCCCTCATGGCTTTTTCCGGCATGCTGTCGTGGGTGTGGCCGGTGGCGGCGCTGCTGGTTGCCGTGGCGACCGGCGGGCTGCTGCGGTACCTGGCGATTTCGGGTGCTAAAAAGCCCGCAGCGAGCCGCCGCGAGTCTTCCAGTGCCCCGGTAGCCGAACAGCCCGAGGCGACAGCCTCCGCTGAACACGGCAGCCGTGAGTCTGAAACAGTCGGTGCTGACCCGGCGGCTAATACCCGCCGCACCAAGGAGGCACGCCCCGCTCCCGCCCGTATAGCAGCTGCGGGTTCGGTTGCACGTCAAGACAGCGGCCGGACGCAGGGGCGTCGCGCCCCCGCCGCCGAGCACCGCAGCGAACGCACGGCAGGGCGTGAACGTCCCGCTGGTGAGGGCGTTCAGGAGGAGCCATCTCGTCCCCGCCGTGAGCCTGCACCGGTGCGCCGCCACACACCTGCGCGTCGCAGTGCGTCAGCTCAGGGGGCCCGTGCCGCCGCATCGCCCGGGGTTCAGCGGGAACCTGATGCTCAGGGCGCCGCACGCCGTAGTTCAGCGGAACGGGAGCCGGTTCGGGCCCGTACTTCTCAGCTTCCGGCGATTCGCCGGGGTGGGCGGGGCTCGCACCTGCCCCCGCAGCTGAGGCCCCTGGCGCACCGTGATGAGCCCATGCTTTTTGATATCCAGCCCGAGACCCCGCAGGCACCTGCGGCTTCTGCTCGGACTTCTCAGCCTGCAGACTCGGCTAAACCTCCTGCCCAGGCCACTCAGCCTGCAGACTCGGCTGTATCTTCTGCGCCGGTCACGCCTGCTGCCCCCACCCAGAGCGCCCCTTCCCAAAGCGATTCTGCTGAGGCGGCGCAGCCTACTGCGCCTGTTCCAACTCAGCCACCTGCCGCCCCGGCCCGACCGGAGGCTGCTGCTAAAACTGGCAGGGTGCCGCAGCAGAACCTTTCCGGGGCATCCTCCTTCGAACGGAGTGGCTCCTTTGATGCTGACGTTACCGCCCCGATCACGGATGGGATATCCACGGCGAACCTGGCTCAGCGTGCCGCTGCGGCCCGCGCGCAGGCTACCCGCGCAGCTGAGGCGGCGCAGCAGGTGCAGCGTGAGGCAGCTGAGCGTGCCCGCCGCAGGGCGCGGCAGCTGAATCTGCAGAACCCGTACCCGCAGCAGGATCCGGTGCACCAGCCCTCCAGTGATACGGCGGAGCACACCACGGTGCCGCTGGGGCAGGGTGCAGCCCCTGATGTGCCGCCGGTACAGCCGCCCGTTCCGCATACTCCGGTGCCGTCAACTATTGATGAGAGCGACCTGGACTCTTTGGATGATGATGTCTCACCGGTGTTCGAACCGCAGCAGCAGCTGGGTACGCTCGGCAGCGGGTTTGAGGATACATCTACTCAGGGCATTCGGCTGGGCCCCGGGGCGATGCCCATGTTCAAGGCCACCTCAAACACCTGGGAGCCGGTGGAGCTACCGAAGCCGCTGCACACCCTGCATCAGAAGAAAGGCAAGGACGGTAAGGGCAAAGGTAAAACCGGAGAATAGGTGCCAAGGGTAGAAGCCGAAATATAGAAATGCAGAGCGGTTCCTGCAGCAGTCTATAAGCGCTCGTGCGGGCCTGTCTCACCATGGTGAGACAGGCCCGCACGGTGTTAGTGAGCGGATAGATATAGCGCACAGTAACTCTATGATTAAGGTAATACTTGAATATACCGTGTGAGTGGGCGCACAGAACCTATGATGGGTTTATCGAATAAATACAATCCGAAAGGATGCCGATTACGATGACTTCCGAAATAACCCGCCGCGCGGCTTTAAGTCTTGTGGGCGCAGGAACAACGGTGTTTTTATCTGCCTGCGCGGCAACCAATGTATTTGTGGGTACTCAAGAGGATGCCTCTTCACCGTCAGCCTCTCCCAAAGACTATAAAGGCGAGGCGAAACTGGAGGAATACGATACTTCTGCTGGTACCTTTGAGCCCGCCACCCACGACACTCCGCCCAAAAACGTTCCCAAACCCATTAAGCCCAAAAACGCTGACGAAGATTCCATAGCCGGACTGTATTCCAGCATTGCATTTCTTGGGGCGGCTATTACCTACGCCTTTACTACGGGGGATACCACATATATGCAGGACTCGGCGTTCAACGAGGAAACAAAGAAAGAGATAATAAACAATAGGGTCGTACGAAAAACGGCTGAGGGTAAACACTGGGAAGCTGACATTAAGCTCGTTTATTCTCTGGAAACCTCAGAACCCACAAAAGAGGGGGATGAGTACACCTGGCCGTACCGGGGAATTTCCCGCCACGGGGCGTACTATGTGGAGGTTGACGGCCCAAAGACCAGCGTGAACTTCATTTCTGAGAGCAGCCAGGAGACTATAACACCGGGGCGGATTAAAGCAAAACACACTGGCGGTCACTGGGTCATTAGTTTTGAGACCGATGAGAGTGCCAGCCCCAGTGCTTCCTCCTCCCGCTCATCAAGCATATAAGGCGCGTTTCTTATAGTGTGCTTTCTGTGAACGGGGACGAATCATGGCCCAGCACCATAATGATGGGGGCTTTCTTTGAACAGCAGAGGGGCTAGAGAAGGCTTCTGCCCGTTCCCTGTACCCGTGTATTTTCCGTAGTCGGAGTGCAATATCTAGGGCTATTTGGGTGTATACGTAAGGGAGGAGTCCCTCTTAGGACTCCTCCCTTGCTGTCACCCGGATGTTCGGGATGGGGGTGGTTCTTAGTAAGACGGTGAGGGGCTGGAGCTTGACTCGTCAAACTCAATATCAATGACCCACCGACCACCAGTGTATTTTGCTTTAATCTTCCCACTTCCCTTACTCACCTGCTGGCTTGTGGGGATGGTGCTCACCTTCACGGAGCGCTCGGTAGAAGTCTCTGTCACATCTACCCGGAACGCCCCGTGCCGTGATTCCATCTTATGCAACCAGATGTACTCATCCCCTTCTTTTGTGGGCTCCGAGGTCTCTAAGAAAATCACAACTTTGGACTCGGCCTCCCAATATTTACCCTCACGGATTTTATCTAGGGTGACCGCAGACTTAAATCCTTTCTGATCTTCCTCACTAAGAGCGGATTCGTTGATCGGCCCAACGTCCCCGGTCACTAAAGCATACGTGAGGGCAGCCCCAAGAAATGCAATACTGGAATACAGCCCGGCTACGGAATCTTCGTCAGCGTTTTTGGGCTTAATAGGTTTGGGAACGTTTTTGGGCGGAGTGTCGTGGGTTGCGGGCTCAAAGGTACCAGCAGAAGTATCGTACTCTTCCAGTTTCACTTCGCCTTTGTAGTCCTTTTTAGCGGCCGATGAAGACTCGCTGGAGGAGCCTTTAATAGCTGTGCCAGACCCGCAGGCCGCAAGAAGTGTTAGGGATGTTACGCCCGCAAAGCCCAGGGCTGCGCGGCGGGTTATCTCGGAAGTCATGGTAACCGGTTTCCTCTCAAGTGCGTGATATACCAGCTATCTCTATCCTAGAGAACACGCGGCCCATAAGCACGTACATTTAACTATTACTTTAAATGTAGGCTTCTGTGTGGCGAATGTACTGGGTGCAGCAGCTTCCGTCGCAGTTAAGGTAAGGAGGGAGTTCCGGGCGGAACCCCCTCCTCGCATCACACACAGGAAGAAAAGTCTTCGAAACCGTTTCGCGGAAGAATCCTTCCCACAAGGACTCTCGCTATTTGGTAATAAAAATATAACCTAATTAATGGGGGTGTGCCAACCCGAATATCCCAAGAAATAGTGACAACCTGTCTGCAAAGCAAGGTATACCTAAATTAGTTCCGTGTATTTGCGGGCAAAAACCGGGCACGGCTAGGGCGCAAAAAATATTTAAACTTTTTCCCCGCCCCTCTTTGCGCACCCTCAGCTGTGAGTAAGGCCGGTAACATGCAGCGGTATGGGTGGGTAAAACGTGAGAGAATGGCAGAGTGAAAGAATGGTTCGATTCCCTACCTGTAGAGGCGGCCGTTGCCTGCCTGTGGGCGATCGGCATTATCCGCACGTCCATTGTGTTTCTGCTCGGCTACCTGGCTGCCGCCGGAGGGGCACGCTTGAGCCGCATCCGGGAAGCAATGGACACCCCCATATACCAGCGGGCCACAGCGTTCGTGAACCGCTGGGGCGTATTAGCCGTGCCGCTGTGCTTCCTCACCGTAGGCTTCCAAACCGCCGTCATTATCACCACCGGGTTCACGAAAATGCCGTTACGCCGTTGGGTCCCGGCCATGCTCGTGGGCACTTTCATCTGGGCCGTCATCTACACCACCGTGGGGTTCGCAGTGCTCGCCGCCCTGGGGCTGCAGCCGTGGATGCTGCCGGTTGCCCTAGCGGTAATCGTGCTCCTCAGCCTGGGAATCTCTAAAGTGCGTGAACTCATCACCGACCGCAAACCCCGCCCGTAACCGGGGCCGCCGCCGTCCACTGTGCTAGCGTAAAGGCATGAACGAAACCCCCGAAGCTGCTACACCCGCAAAACCGGTACCGCCAAGCACCCAGCAGGAGTCCAGCATTGAGCTTGCCGCCCCCGCCGCCGGGCTCATCTACTCGGCGCAGGCAGCACCCGCACCGGTGCTGAGCCGTGCCAGCTTACGCATCGGCTACGAGCCGGGGGTAATGCCCGGAAAATGGTTCACCCGCTGGCACGAACGCTACGGCAGAACCGCCCCGCTGGCCGAAATACCGCTTCGCGAAGGGGCCGGTCTTGAGGCACTCACTACCGCGCTCAGCACCCCGAACAGCACCAGCGGCGAAGCCCGTTTCGAGCCGTTAGCGCACATGGCCATAATGCGTGCCGCCGCACAGGAAACCCCCGACAAAGACCGGTCCCACAGCATCCGCCTGTACGAGGAAGTACCCGTTGTGGTGCTGTCCAAAGACCATGTGCTCACCGTGCTCGACGAGGTTCCCCTAGGTGAGATGGCTGAGGAGTTCCTGCTGCATGAGCCCGAGGAGTCCCCCGCCTGGGGTGAAGCCTCACAGCAGTGGCGCCAACAGAACCCCCGGTTTTTGCCGCAGATTCCCACCCATGCGGACGCTATCGAACTGGTAGCTGCCGGGGTGGGTCTGTACATCACCCCCATGTCGGTGGCCCGTCTGCACCACCGCAAAGACCTCACCTACCGTCCGGTACCCGACGCCGAGCCGTACCCCGTGCACCTGGTGTGGCCCCGTACCCCGGCAGCCCCCACCCCCGATACGGT
>QWCZ01000311.1_pt1 | contig 28106 bp, 37 predicted proteins | sample 1972651 | NCBI WGS metagenome assembly QWCZ01 (sample SAMN09866695, study PRJNA288562) | Human oral metagenome isolate pre1_saliva, whole genome shotgun sequencing... | isolation source: mouth | host: Homo sapiens | place: USA: California
CATAGTTTTTCCTCGGGTTCTTTTGTGTGGTTACTTACAGTTTACACCAATGAAACGCTATGAGTTTTTTTGTTGCACTATATTTTACAATTTATCAAATATTAGCATTTTGTTTCTTTTTATCAACTATTTCGGGTTTAACTCCTTCACTAAGGATGCCACCAGAGCACGAGTTTTTGGCAAGCGATAAAAATCAGTAGACCGTTTAACCCTTTTAAAAAAGCCACGTATAAAATACGTAGCTTACCTTTCTACTGAACTGCAGGCCCTAAGTCGAGATAGAGAATATCTCGCTTAGTCGCATACTCCAAGGCGTGTTCATCAGCCTCAAACAAATCTGAAGCTAGAAACGTTTTCGCAAAGACGGTTGCGTCTTTACGTTTAAATGTTGCTGTATAACTATGTTTAGTCATTATCTTTCTCCTTCAATATTCATATTGACCTTTAACTCCACTATAGAACCAGTAAACAGCTTTCTCATATCCTTGCTGAAGAGTACCGTTAGCATCCTCCATTAGGTCTCTCAAGGAATAAAATCCTCGGTAACTGTCTAATGCAGATTCCATCAGACAGAAAAGATATGTTGGCATATCTTTTGTTCCCCAAGCTAGAAGATCTAATTGACTTAAATCATCTCTTGCTTCCTTTGGAAAATGACTCGGAAAATTACTTGTCGTAAAATTTCCATATTCTTTTGCACGCTGTAACATAGTCAAGCGAGTTTCCAACATGTGTATATCAGCTTCTTGAAAAGCTTCTGCATGCTCTGTGGTAATAATCAACTTTGATAGACCAGGATTGATTTCCTCAACTTCATAATAAAGTGAAGATTCAAACGGGATTTCAATCGGAGGAAGGTTAGATACTCTCTCTCGATTCAAAACCACGTTCTTAACAGGTAGAAGTCGCAAACTTTGTTGCATATCCACTTTTTTGGTGTCGACAATTGATGAAATTCGGTCATTGATTAAGTCTGACGGAAAGCCAGCAATATTACTGTTATATTGTTGAACCCTTTCAATGTAGTAAAGTCCTTGAGTGATTCCTGTCATTGTTTTTCTCCTTCTCGATTCAAATCATGCCATTACAACATCGTCAAGACCGAGCTCTTTGAGCTCCTCTTGTGTCTCGCTATTGCTTTCAGTTGTCTTCAATTTGATAACAACATTCAGTCCCATAGCACGTGCTTGTAACAATGCTGAAGCGAGTGCTGGTTCGAGTTTTCCCTCAACGAATAGGGTTTGAACCTTACGCTCCTTCATTTCCAGAATTCTCTTGAGATAAAGACAAGAGAGTTCCAAGAATGAATAGGATTGAGCGTTATCAATCCGAGGGAAAGTTGTAACGCCTTCAAGAAGGTCTTTGGCAAAAAGATCCGCAAAAACCTCTTGAGTTTTTTTGTTTTTATAAATATAGATATGTTTTTTTGTCATTGTTTTTTCTCCTTTATTTTACAAACTAGTTTGTCATAACTCTCTACTTAACAGAAGGAAGCTCCTCGACACGACGTAAGAAAGAAAGCAACTCCTTGCGCGTGTTGATGTCTTCAACATCTTCTGTTACTGGCGTATCGTAAGTAAGATGATACTCACCATTGTCCCAGCTCTTAAAAACAGAAGGCTGGCAGAACTCAATCTGGTCATCTTCTACCTGATAAACCAGGTTAGCCATGTAGCCATTATCAAAGTAATAGCGATGGAATACAACCTTACGATTGCTTCCCAAACGTACCAAAACTTCTGGATTTTGACGTTTATATTGGGTTGGTTTAATGAAAAACCCAAATTGTGACCTTAAACTAGTCATCTTTAAGTCTTCCATTGCTACCAACGCCTCATCATAAGAAATAGGCTTTAACCCACTTTGTTCTAACAAGGTATTGATAGCAACCATTCCATCCTTCTTGATAAAAAGATGGCTATTCCCAGTCTTATCCAAAAACTGATGCAAGGTCATTCCTGAAAATGAACCATTAACCTCTTTATCAGAGGAAATACGTTCAAACAGTTTTCTTCCTAGTAAATTTGTTGATAATGTTGTCATTGTTTTTTCTCCTCCATAGAAAAAGAGGAAGGTGTAGCCTAGGGCTAATACCTTCCTCTTTCTCTTATATATCAAATATGCGATGTATCTTGCACGATACACTATTTATAGCGGTAACTCACCACTGCATCTCATCAAGTTCTCGTGGGCTTAACTTACGCCCCAATTTTTCTTCAACACGCGCAGCCCAGACAAGATTGCCATTCTTAATCATTTCAATCTCCTCTGGTGTCTTGTAAGGTTTATTCGGTAAACCTGAAGACTTCCAGTCTGCCTTAAATTGTTCAACTATCCTCATGGTTAGCTTTCGCCTCCCTTCAAAAACCGGTCAATGAGCAACTGGCATGCTGGTGCATGAAACATCACACGGTTTGTATTTGCAATACGACTGCAACCGTAGCGACGTACGTAGTAATCTAAAAGAGCAGTCTTTGAAAGACACATCATGAAGCCCTCAAAACCACGATTGAAAGCATCTTGGGCAACATGTGCTAACAAACGCCCTGCTACCCCCTGGTTTTTCTTGTCCATACGAACCTCTAGCTTATGAACAAAGGTGTAAGCATCTCTAGGTTCTGGAGTGAACTCAATCATTCCAGAAATCTCCCCTTGAATCACAAAACCACTGGTCATAGCATCAGATGAACTCCTTACCGTCCAATCGACTTCAAAACCTTCTGACGTCAAATCAGATAAGGTCGAAATCTCATCTGAACTAAAGGTCCAAAAGAAGGTCTCTTTCATGCTTTGTCTCCTAGCTACATCTTTTTCTTTATACCTATTATAACACCATTTTTAGATAGACAGTCGGCCTAAAGCAAGCTCTTGATCATAGACTTCCTCTAGCTCTTTTAGATAAGACTCGGAATAATCTCCAAGGTCTTCATCTGTTAAGAGTTCAGTGGTTACCCCTTTACCTGGGACATTGCGAGTCATAACGGTTGCTTTATAAATAAAGTTCACGCCAGACTCTGCATCTACATAATCAAATGTAGCAGCCATTGGGATATCACTAAGAGTGCTATCTTGCTTTAAGATGTTAGTCAAAAAGCTATCGATATTCTCTCGAATATTCCAGTTCCCATAAGCTGTAAAAGGAAGTGTCACTGAGACAAATCCTTCTTCAGTTGTGATACAATCCGCTTCACTTGGAGAACCTTCTATAGTCGTAGGGTTCCAAGCTTTTGCATTGATTACCCTATGAGTAGCCACAAGCACTTCAATATCTGAGTATTTTGGTGCGGTAATAGTTACCTTGCCAAAGGCATTAGAAATATTTCCCATTTTTTTCTCCTCTCCTAGAAACAACGCATTCTTCCACTATCTCTGAAAGAATAGTATTTATCCTTCGTTACGATAACATGGTCTAAGACCTCCATCTCAAAGAGCTTTGCAGCATCTTCAAGGGCCTCAGTCACATTAATATCATTACTGGAAGGATACACGTTTCCAGAAGGATGGTTATGAGCTACCAGCACGTAGCGAGCTAAATTCTTCACTGCATAGTGAAAAATCTCTCTTGGACACGCCATACTACGATGAACGCTACCGATGAAAACTACTCGCTCCTCGATAACGTTACAATGTACATCCAAGTACCACACTACAAGGTGCTCTTGTTTCTTATGTCCATAGGCTTTTTGGATACTTTGAGCAAAATATCCAGTCCCAGTGACACAAGTTGGCTTTTCTTCCTCACCTTCTGAACGTTTGAAAAGTTCAAGCATTGAAAGAAAGGCAATGGCATCTCTCTGAGTTAATCCATAATTTTTCAATTCCTCGATACTTAACTCACAGACCTTCTTAAATACCTTCTTAGAGTCTCCTTGCAATTCAGAATACAAGGCATCGACCCTTTCTGAAGGGATCCAGTGATTCAAAGCCCTTTTGAATAGCTCTCTATCACCAAAGTCCCTAGGATGCCTTACTTTTCTCCTAGTAATTTTTGTCATATTTTTTTCTCCTTTACGTTGTTAAACAACAAGCCATTCAGCCTGCAGCTGCATAGCGACTGCTGCGGTTGTAGTTACTTTAAAAAGCAAACGCTCCTGGTTATCCCTTGCAACTACAACAGCAGTACCTCCCTTATACAAAATCGAAATGGTACTTTCTCGAGGAAGTGTCTCTAGTAGGATACTTATTCTATCCATAACTACCTCCTCCTAGGCTGGTGCTACTACCCACATAGAGCGGATAGCTTGCACTTTTCTATTTGTTTCTGCACGGTCTAAGCGACAATCGCTATCAAACTTAGTACCGTAGACTTCTTCGTATACCTCTCGCATACGTTTGCCCAGGTCCTCAATATGAGACAATTGTGCTTTCGAAGCGCGTGCATTGAGGTCAGCCATGTAGCGATTATAGACTTTTCTAAAAATCGCATTCAGTCTGCTCTCGTTTTCTAAGTACCATTTAAGAGAGTACTTCTTGTAGTGCTCTTGCAACCACTTGGCTTTTTCATAAAACGTCATTGTTTTTCTCCTCTAAAAAAATGGCCCTAGGACCATTTTTCTTTTGTTGTTAATATCATGTCATGCAATAGCATTCGCCTTCATAATTAAGGCTCGACAAATCGCACGACGTTTTTCACGGGGAGCAAAATAGTCCCCAAAGTCTTTGTAATAGTTTACGTCCTCATTAGTATAGGACTTACATGGGTGAGTATCGTCATACACGATGAGCCATACTCTTTCCCCCTCTTGCTTTTCACTCATGGTGTTAATCCCCATGAGTTCAAGCTTTTCAAGGTCTTCAAGAGTCGCATAGCTAATACTTGTGCGATACCCAAGCTTAACAAGAAGACTATTGATAACACCCATAGGCTTTGTATGTGCCTTGGGTTTTCTTGCTCCCTCTTTATAACAAATGATCTTTATCATTTTTCCTCCTCCTTTCTCAACTACGAAATAGATGCTGAATCCCTTCTACAAAGAGAATTGGGATCAGAAATACGATTACTACAAGTAGCTTGAAAATTAGCTTATTGCGTAATATATGGCATAACGCAATATAAGCTAGAATAGCTATAAATCCGATAAACAACCACTCTGGGAGTGTTTGATTAAAGAATTCATACCATACTTCTTGCTGTTGAGCATAAGTCATGTTCGTATTGAAAAGTTCAAACATATGTTCCATTGTTTTTCTCCTTAATATAAAAAGTGGTCTTTTGACCACTTTATTACTATTGTTGTTGTGCCTGCTGACGTTGTTTAGAAACAAAATCTGATAAGGCTTTGAGTTGAACAGTCAACCCTTGGCTTTCGCCTAGCTCAGACCACTCAAGCAACTGGCTTTCTGTGGCTCCAAGAGACAGTGCTGCTTCTTCACCACGAGCAACCATTTGAATCAGTTGTTCATCGTTACAAGCAGTTTTTGTCACTTTTGGCTGTGTAGCTGTTTCACTCGTTTGTGAAGATGATTCAGCTTCACTAGTTGCTTGTGATACACTATCACTTGCAACTTTGTTAGATGAAGTCACCTCACTTAGAGATGTCTGTTCACTACTACTCAAAGAAGTAGCAAGCGACGCTGACTGAGCAGTCTTTCCATAGCGAGCACCTGTTGGCTTACGAGGTGTTTTCGCTTGGGCTTTTGACTGATAATTATGGTTACTATCATAATTACCAGTTTGTTGAACTGATTGTGAATGATTTGGCACATTTGGCACATTGTCCATATCCAGTTCTTCGCTATCAGCCTCAATGCCAAGAAGTGTTTTCACCTCGTAGCGTCGCAGATAAGTTACTTGAGCTCCTAGGTTCTTAATGTCATTGACATTATAGAATACAGGAACAGACTCAATGTCGTAAGAGACACCACTTTCATGAAGTAATGTTGTCACGACTTTGACTCCGTTAGCATTACCAAACGGGATATGTTTGGTTTGCTGAGTCAAAGTTAGACCATACTTATTGAGTGCTGGACGTACAGCCGCTAGGATATCGGATAACGGTGCGAACTTAAAGTCAACGTTCTTAAACGTAACTCTACTTGTCGCAGTTACCGACTCGAACTCAGCTTGAGCCTTGGCCAAAGCCTCAAACAATGGAGCCATAACTTCCGGCTCGTCTTTTTTAGCTTGCTCAGCCTCTAACTGCATTTCTGCCTTAGCTAAAGCTACTTTAGCTTCAATAAGTTCAGTAAGCAGGTTTTTTTCATTTGTATTTGCAATTGTTTCAGTCATTGTTTTTCTCCTTAATTAATAAAAAATGGCCCTAGGACCATTTTTCTATTTATTGTTGTAAAAATTCTGCCACTGTTTTTGCTGTTGTTAACGACTTATTCGTTAAACAGTAATCACAGTGCCCGCATCCTTCGACAGACTTATGTGCTAAAGCATCTTTAAGTGCTTCAACATGTCCATAGAAGATATCTCTCCCCATTTCGATAATAGTATCATCGATTAGAATTAGCTCCTTATCGGGAACAGGTTCTTTTGAAACTGCCATAATATAAGGTGTAAACTCATAACCGTAGGTTTGCTTCAGCAACTCCTGATATACGTACATTTGTAGCGTATACTGATATTCTACAATGTTATAGAGAAGAGACTTCGTATAACGATGAAGTGTCGTCGAATATTTTTCCGACTGAAGACTCTCCATCGTCTTCAAGTCAACGAAATAACCGCCTGAAAGATTCAGACTATCAATTTTGCACTTGAAGGGAATCCCTTCCAGCGTACCAGTGATAATCCGTTCTTTCTCCACCATCTCATCATCCGTACCATGATACAAACGATGAAAAAGCTCCTCTTTTTCTAAAGCAGCAATCATCTTATCTGCTTGTTTGAAAGAGGCTTTTACCTGGCCAGCGGTTTTTCCTCGTTGACTTATGATCTTATCTTGGTTCATTTCCAAGAATGCTTCATGAGCTTCTCTAGTCTCAAAGTAAGAATGGACATAATTACCAACAAGTAGGCTTTCTGTCTCCGTCTTCTCAGGCCAAAAGCCCAAGTCAACAACTTGCTGTCTTAAGGGACATTTAATGTACTCCTTAAAACGAGAAGTAGACATGTAATGCCTATCTTGGTAGTAATTATCCTCTGTCAATGGAGGAAGTAACTCTACTGTCATTTTTTTCTCCTTTAAAAACAAAAAGAGCTCAGTATCACTGAACTCTCTACTTTCTTCCTAAGGCCTTAGACCATTATTAGAAAGGGATATTTTCAAACATAGTCGGGTCCATAGCTTCTCCGCCACCAGGAAAGCCCCCTTCTGCAGGTCCAAAATCTGGACTTTGCGAAGAAGTGTTACTATGATCACGAGGCTGTAAGTTGTCAAAATTTGACACATTAACCTCGGTCACATAGACACGTTGGCCTTGCTGATTCTCGTAGCTACGAGTTTGCAAACGTCCCTCAACTGTCACAAGATATCCTTTCTTGATCCAGTTTGAGAAACTCTCCGCATATTTACCCCAAATAACTAGAGGGAAAAAGTCGCTTTCTCGCTCCCCATTTTGATTTTTGAAATCACGAGGGCAAGCGATACGAGCCGTTGCTACCGCCTTGTTCGAAGGCGTGTAGTGAAGTTCCGGTTCTGCGACCAAACGACCAGTAATAATTACCTTATTAAGCATATGTTTTTCTCCTTTGATATTGAATGTTGTTTAACGACCGTAATGAAGACCACCTAAACTGTCCTCATACTCTACCCACCAATCTGCTGGGTCTTGAGACTCACGTAATTCCCTTCCAGTGGGATTACATAAGTCGGTATTTCCTTTTTCGTTTCTGAAGGTTCTTGAAAAAATACCTTCAGTTGAAATTTCAACAAATTTTGCCATATTTTTCTCCTTTTTCTAAAACACTAATTTCTAAAACACTAACTCGAGATCCATCATCTCGACAATTTCCGCTTCAGGCTCTTGCTGAGAAACATACCTTGATTTACCAAGGTATTCCTTATACCCCCTCTTAGTCCAATGACTACGTGGGGTAACTCTCTCAAGTTTTCCTTTAACATGATCATTAGACCAAGAGGTCTTCGGATCTATGAAACCGCTAATGACACCATCAGCCCACTCACTAGGACTGATGATATAATTCATTTCATCGTAAAATGTTTTACGATATGCGGTTTTCTGTTGTTTTCGTGCCGCTCTATAAGTAGAGCTTGTTTTGAAAGTTTTTGTCATTTTTTTCTCCTTTAAAAATATAATATTGTTGTTGTTAAGTGACCTTGGAAAGCCCCGAACACTTGTTCGTAGCCCTCCTCCGTATGCCGACAAGTTAGAGTTGGGAACACCTGTTCCTCACCTCTAATCATCGAGATGTCGCCTTTCTTTTTGTCCAACTACCCAAACTCAAAACAAAAAAAGCATAACAAAGAAGCCGGCAAGCCTTGTCTCGAAAAACAAGGTTGCGCGTGCCTATGGCAAACCATAGGATAAACTTCTCGTTATGCTTAGTTGCTAATAACGTTTGTTGTAGCCTTTCAATCAATTAGGCAATTTATCTCGTACCTGTTATAAGCGTTAAGCCTCTTCTTCTGTCTGATGACTTAACTGATAGCTAAAAGCGAGTACGCTCCCTTTTAACCCATTATAAAACATGGTATGCCGATTGCTGGGACAGAACCAGTAATGACATCTCCTCCTCCATGCTTCTCTTTTCTTTAGTCACGTGACCAAAGGTTCACCGTTTGAGGTGGTGAAAAAAAGATATAAATTAAAAATTTATGTCTTTAGTATAGCAAACACATGAAAAAATAGCAACCTAAGAATAAAAGTGACTTACCGTAAAATAAAAAAAACACCTAAAAGGTGCATGATATACAGTTTATGTTTTAGTTCCATGTCAAATAGAACAGTAACAAAACCTTGTACTTTAAAGGTTAACCTTCCTCTAAGTTTTAGTACCATGTCAAATAGAACAGTAACAAAACTATACCAAACGTTTCAATATATTCACTCAAGTTTTAGTACCATGTCAAATAGAACAGTAACAAAACCTCGACATGGACCAGCTCCCGACCTTCTTGCCTTAGCTTCCGGTTAGGCTATCTGGTATTTACAAGGTTATTCATAATTACCTTGAAGGTTCCTAAATAAACCCTTTTAGTTATTATAACATATTTATCGTTTGAGGCAAGGAATCAAGCAAATAACCCTATATCACTTATTCTTATGTTTAATCTTGTTCAGTTTAATATCTTTAAATGAGAGTTTATTCTCTAAAATAGCCACAAATTCATATGGAGCATTAAACATAATTTCAAAGCCTTTTTGTTTACGCTGGTCAAACCAAGACATTTCTTCTGGGTTGTAGTCCTTACGAGATTGCAAGGATTTAAAATCCTCTTGATAAAGAGTAAAGGTATCACCCAACATCAAGATCTGATTAGCAATCCGTCCAAAACGGTTCTTTCGTACTTTTTTAACCTTATGCCAGATATAATGTTTTTGGTCTAGAAGTTTCTTATAGGCTGAGTCCCGCACCCATACTCTCTTACCTTTTTTAGGAACACCATTTTCATCGTAGTTATCTGGGTTTAAGGCTCTACGCTTACTTTCTATAGCTCTATCTAAGTCCTCCAACCGTTTACTATACCCAAAATCATTGGAAAGGTCATAAACAATAGTCTCATTATCACGCGCAGCAGTGATCGCCATCTGCTCTACAGATAACTTGATTTCCACGTTTCCTTTATTTGGTAGTTCATGGTCTAATCCATAAGGAACACCATCAAAGACTAATAAGATACTGTATTTCCAAACATTTCCCTTAACAAGAGTCCGTTTAAGAGCATATAACGCTAATTTTTGAAATTCCAGTGCATAGGCAACCTTAATCTCTTGGCCTCGACGAAAAGCAAAAGGAATAAATAACTTGTCGTTTCTGCCTTTACCAGTCGCAAAGAATACCCCTTCATCAGTCACGTAGTTATTGCATTTACGGTACCATAAAGTCGTAAAATCCACTAAGCGACCAACTGAGACATGATTGCTACTTTCTCCTTGCTTACGACGCTGAAGATAGGCCCCTTTAACTGTCTGACTAAGAATTTCCATAGTAGACCAGTGGATTATCCCTTCTTCTGCATACCTTTCATACATAGCAGTTGCTTGTCCTAATTCTTTATATCGGATGAATTTGCCACTATTAAGACCAAATCTATCATTTAAGGCTATCCAATCTGCTTTAAGTGTCTCCGAAAGCTCCTTATGTGTTTCCTTCATAGAGTGTTTCTTTGTCTTGTCTTTCTCTTTAGAGATAGCTTCCTTTAACTCTGCCAGCTCTTTAGCACGTAGAGACAAAGACCTATATTCCTCTGAGCTAACACGACGATGTTCTTGGCAATTGATCCAATTTGTTACGGCTCGTTTTAACTTGTAGCCATATTTAAAACGTTTGGCTAGAAAATCATCATAACCTTTGGTATTCAAAGGGATTTCTAAAGTATACACTCTACTATTCCTTTCTCTAAGAATTTATCCTTACTAATTTGCCATATAGACCTTTATCTGACTTATACTCAAAAGAATTGCTACTAGTTATCTATCACTAAAAACAATAACAACCCTATTTGCTCCAACCATCTCTGACATCTACAAAGACTTCACCATTTAACTGACTAAGGAGTTGGTGTTCTTTGAGTGCTTCATCATTATCTACAAATACTACAGAACTACTCCATGTTGTTTCTGGTTCTCCCTCCAGGTAATAAGGATTATAGCCACCTCTTTTATCATAATAAAGCTTGCGTCCATTACTAAAAGTGCGAACCACGTAAGCATCTTCAGATATACGGTAGTATGAGTAACAGCCTAAGATAATCAGAAGAGTAGATAAAATAATGATTAAACAGTTCTTTTTTGCCATGTTATCCATAGTCCCTCACATATCATAGTATGGCATTGTCCTGTTTCATTTCATCCAGAACCGCTTCTGTCAATACCTTTTCAGCCAAGTCTCCACCTTCAATCTCTTCTTTACTATAATAGTAATCGATAATAGGACACTTTTCTAAAGCTTCATTATACTCTCCTCGGACAATAAATAGGTAATTACCGGTTAAACCTTCAGCGATATCTTCTTCTAATTCTTCGATAAGCTCACTATAATCATAACTAAAGCGATAGTTTCCCTCATCTATCCATTTCTGAACTATCATAATCGTCTCTAACGTTAGATTCTCAAGCTTTCTCTCACCGTTCCGTAATCTTGTAATTGTAGAACGGTTTATTCCCAGTTCCTTTTCTAAATAATTAGCTGGTATAGCTCTGTTCATTAACACCATTTCTACTCTTGTCGTATTGATCTTCATTTTATCACCTCTCAATAATCAATCTTCTAATTCGGCAATTTTAGCAAATTGGTTTGCTTCTGCTTCAGTATCAAATTCTTTGATATAGCCACCATACAAAAAATACTTATTTGCAGTTCTTTGTCTCTCTGTTATTTTATTAGTTACTTTCACGTCAGCCCCTAAAATTTTACGGTGTTTTTTAGTACCGCCCCACTCAGCCGATACCAAAACATACCATGTTTCTTTTTCTTCTTTTTTCTTAGAGTTAGGTGGAAAATCTTTTGGGTTTAGTTCTTCAAAATCAGTTAAATCAAAGTAATTAGTCTTGTTAAAATATTTACCTGTGTGATGCCATTCACAAGGTCTAACTGCTCCGCTTTCCACTGCTCTTTTTTGCCATGCTTTTAATTGACTTTTAGTAACAAGTCCACTTTCAATAGCAAATTGTGAGCGTTCGCTTCTTCTATTACCAATATATCCCATATTATAATAACCTCTCTCTTTATTTCACAAGTCAATTATACCAATTATGTTGCCTTATGTCAACATTAGAAGCTAACTCCTTTATAAATAAACGAGAAGACACCACTTATGATGCCTTCTCGTTCCCCTCTATTCTGTTTTCACCAAATTGATTTGCAAAGTAACTACTGCTCCCTATTATTCCCTGCCTTATTGTTGCTCGTATCTATCCCTTCAGGAAAGTGATTCCTTTTCTCCGAAAGAAACCTTAAAAATGAATATGGAAAAGCTAAAATCAGTCTAAGCAGCAAGTAAAAGTTACCCCCTGCTAAAACACTAAACGATAATCTTATCAAAATGTTATTGCTGAATGTCATATAGCCCAATACATTCATTAACAGTAAGCCTAGAGTGATTCCAGCAAGGATGACAAACCAGTTTAAACTTTCTAAAGACCAATCATATTTTTTTAATAAGATATGATTCGAGAACATTCCTACATAAATTAGCAAGATCGTTAGAATACCCAATGCACTACTGACAATAGACTGAGATGGTGTCTCTTTTTTAATCAATGAGTTATCTTTAGGTAGACTATCGCTTATCATTTGAAAGAATGAATGATGATTGCTATTAGTAACAATCCCTTTAGTTGCTGCTGCTAAAACCACTACTAAGATACACAAAGCTATCGTTATTATCGTCCATTCTATACTATTTTTAACGACTCTTTTCATTTTTCTCTACTCCTTTTTCTAGTTGATGAACATATGGTTCATATATGGCACTAAGGTCCCCTTGAGTGCCTTTGAGATGTCCTATAGGAGTAAATATAGACCACGTCATCATACCTACAACTAAACCAAAAATTATTATGAAACAAATTGTTCCTGTTATATCCGCTTTGGAATATTTTGATTCCAATAGCCTACCCATCTATTATCACCTCTTTACCTACATCTTATTTAGTTTACCAATGGAGGACTGAGATCCGACAGCGTCATCATAAAATGATAGTACTTCATTAACAAAACCTAAGTAAGTGTTTGTAATCTCATTCTCAATCAGAGGATAACCATAAGCCTTAAGTCTTCGAACTCTTTGACCAAATAATATAAATCTTGGCCAATAAAATGGAATTTCTTCTTCAAAAGTAATAGGTTCTAATGGATAAAAACCTAAATGTTCAACTCTTCCGGAAATTGCTCCACTAAGTATGCCTTCTTCAAGTTCTTGAAGAAACACTAGCTCCTCAATTTCTCTATTTGACATGAAACGTTTAAGGTATGATTTTCGTAAAGTTAGTTCTTTATTTATACGTCCCGCTAATTCCAAATTTATCTCTGAGGTTGCAAATTTTTGATTCTGAAAACCAAACCTCCAGCCATAAGGTAGAGCTCTACTATTTACAAATTCATAAACTGTAACTAACTTTGGAAACAATTGAGTAACGTCTTTTAAAGTAAGTGACCTCCTAATTACTTCATCAATCGCATTTGGATACTCATTAATATCAATCATATAAGTATTTTTTAGCAGTTCTAGTGATTTTTCTGAGGTTCTTTCACTTTTCTTGATTGCGTTAGCAAATTTATTACTAGTGTCTACTACCAGTAAAAATTTATACTCATGACCGTCTTCACTTGACAAGTTGAAAATTTTGGAAATAAGCATTAATTCACTGTCTCTCTCTAAAGCATGTTCATTACTTTCAACCATAATCATTTTCTCCTTGTTAGTCATGTTATTTATTAGCCTAATAATAGGATAGCACACAATAAAACATACCACTACACCTTAAGTCAGTTATTCTCTAATAATGGGGGGTGTGACACCCCCTAACTGCATTGTGTCCTTTCTCATAAACTGCTATAATTTTCTTGTAGTTCGATGAAACTACACTCGAAAATTAATCCTTTCAGTCTCTAATCCTCCTAATAGAAATAGAGACTCCTAATCCAATCCAGTTCGCATCATAATCTCCTACAAACCCAGATGCGAACAAACCTCCTTTAAAACTAGGGCGATGGCCCTAGTTTTTTGTTGTGTTCAAAAGTTACAAAGACACTTCTCACGCGCGTGCTAATCTATTTCTCTGAAAAAGATGCAAAAATTTCGTAAAAATCTTTACTCCTTGAAATTTCTTGATACTTAAACGGGTATAAAAAAACACCAGCATAGCTAGTGTTTACATGTATTCGTTCTTATTCTTGTTCTCTTTGAGTTCTATCTTTTGTTGCTAATTCTAGGGCCTCTCTAATAGCTCTTTCATTAGCACGTTTTTGATGTCTTCCAAAGCTAATAGCAGCGGCCACACCACCCCCAATAACAGCAACCACACCAAGTAAAACTAATATTAACCAAAGATTCATTTTTTCTCCTCTCCTCAATACAATTAGGGACTTTCTTATTTTAATAAGAAATATTAAATTGAATATATAATTTTAATATACATTTTGTCAAAGTTTTTGTCAATAAAATATACGTTCATTTCCCCAAAAATTTGTCGATTATATACATTCTCACTTTTAGTCACTAACTAAAAAAATTGTATGAAATGCAAGATAATTAGTGTACCTTGTAGGAGCTACGCATTTAAGTTCTTTTGTAGTAATTTCGAACACAGCATAGCTCGAGTACAGTATTGGTAATAAATTAAACAAGGGCTTTATGATCTTCATGCCTATGCTCACTTAAAAGTACTTCACCAAATTGTACCCCGCTATCCTCACTGACTCGTTCCTGGCAATCGACACAATACAATTCTCTAGCCAATCGCTGTGGTCGGCCACCTACATAGACCACCTCTTCCATTCCAGGCAACATATAAGGTAGCATGGTATCAACCAGCTCATCAAAATGTGATTCATCGTTACTTAAAAAGAAACGTGCAGGATGATCACTATTATCAAAATCTCCAATGGCCACGAGACTATCTTCTTCTGTCAAGAGATAGTAATAAGCAGCTGTGCGGTCTTCTGTGTATCGAAAGAATAAATGTGATTCATGACAAAATGGGCATGTTCTATACTTATGACCAATAAATGATTTTAACCAACGTACAAGCAAATCCGATAAAGAGGCTTTGATTCCCTTAAACAAGAACAAGACATTAGGTAGAATGAAACCAACAATTATAGGGATAACAGTTAGATTATTGTCCACCACCAAAAGATAAAACTGGAACATGGCTGTTAGTCGTAAAAACCAGACAATCGTATTAAAAAAAATCTGATTCGTGCCACTCAGAAAAGTACTGACAACTGTAGACTCTTTATTCTTCACAAAAGTAAGAGTAACACACTTGATGGCAAACATAACTACAAACATAATGACATAGGCTAACATTCACTTACCTCATTTTCAGCATCAGTAAATTCAGAAGCTACTTCTCCCAAAAGAGAGATTAACTTAAAAGCACCCAAGGTATTATCTTGACTTAAATTGGCAAGCATACGGTCAAGAGTCTTTAAACAACGTTTCTTCTCTGAGAGTTTCCGTCTATCCAATAAAGCACTATCTTCTAAGTCTTCTGTGTCACTAGAGGAACGTAGTTCACTTAGATCATAAACATCACCAACGTCTAGGACTGATAGCTTACGAAGCACTCTAGAAATGACTAATGAAGAATAAGTCTGCGCGTGCTCTAGAAGTTCTGCAGACTCTTTCAACCTTTGAATAATGGTGTCTCTTTTGGCAAGTTCTTCCTCATCTAAAAGCAAAGCATCCAAGGGAAAAAGTTGTTCCACGATTGTCTTTTGACCAGGGACAAAAGCGTTACTTTGTCTCAAACCAGTGCTAGGAACAAAATGCTTCCCGTTAACAACTATAAGTCTCTTACCTAACCACTTGTCGACAATGCCACGCTCACTAGAAACTATGACACCATCCATCCGTGTTATTTGGATCGTAACCTCGTCACCTACTTTTAGACTAGCAATCCATTCTGAAATATCTTTTTTTGACAAATACATTATTTTGTTTCCTCCTTTGCAACTGACACAATATCATGGATAGCATCCTCATCAAGACGAGGTGCAGCATGTTTTCCTCCGGCCATTCGTTCAATACGTTTGGACCATCCACCAGAGTTCTTATCCTTATGATAGATAACTGCTGTTGCTACTTTCTCTACTCCCATAGCTTTAGCTAAATTCTTGCCACTTTCGTCAAGAACATTAACATAGATAATCTTGTTTCGTTCTTTTTCAGTTAAGCTCTTATTGAGTACTGGAATTGATTTTTGACAGTAAGGGCAATCAGGTCTAAAGAACACATATATCTCTGAATCTGTATTCTTCTTATAAGGATAAATGACATTATCTTCTTTAAAATAATCAAGCTGATTTGATGTAATCTTTGTTGCGTGGAAACTTTGTTGGGTGAGTTCCTGGTCAAAAACCGTCGTAACCATACGATTACTATAACTGTATTCATTCTTATAACTAGAGGTAAAACCAATCAGAATTACAGGTAACATAAATAACCCAACAACAACTTTAGTCGATGTAAACTGGTGGGCATGGTCCACACCTTGATATACGATATAAAAGGTCGTAAGAACCCAAGGTAAGATAATTCCAAAAAGCAAACCAAACCAATCAAACGGAAATGCATAGACAACCCTATGGTTCACTACAACTACCGTCAAAATAGATAACGTCACAAGGATCGCATAGCTAATATACCACCCCTTGTAAAGAGGATTATCCTTTAGCTTGGGGAATGCATCACAAAGGGTTTTCCAAGCAGATTCAATTTTTATTGTCATTAATTACCGTTACCTTTCAATCTTTTTTATCTTTAAAACAACACCTGATACTTACAACAAATTCAAACTATCATGTGACTTTCTTACATACTTTTAAATCGTTGAGAGAATGATTATATGTTGCAGTTGCTGTGCGTGACTTATTCTTTTTTCACTGATAAGAATTCATCAACTCGCTTGACAACCTCGTTATGTGGTACAAATAAAGTAGTTGATTTTTCCAATAGTTACATCACTAACTATGGCTAGCCTTTTCAAAATTCTTGGTCTTTTTACTACGGTTACAACTACAAGCGAAACAACTAACCATGTAAGTCTTCTTCCTAGGTATTCCAAATAATCCATTTACAAACACCTTAACTCTATCTATAAACAATCAAGAAATAATCATCAAAAGGGAGTTTGATTTTTTCTGGTAAAACTTCTTTAGGGAATACAATGATCATATGTTCATACTCTATTGAGAATTCTTCATAGAGACTAGTTAAGTGTGGAATCAAGTCATTTTTGATATATGCCATAGGTACGATAGGGTACTCTTTCAATTCCCAAGAGTCTGTTTCAACAACAGCTGATAACTGGAATTTATCATCATCTAAAGGTTCTGATATCTCCTTTACAAGATAATCTATTTTCTGCAGTTCAGAAAAATCATAAGCCTCGCAATCACACCAATCTTTATGATTTGAAAACATCTTTTCTTGAATGATTTCGACAATAACGTCAGAAGCATTTGTTGTTGTTTGACTGAATAAAGAAATATTTTTACGCTTTAACATGTCATGTCCAGTCACACCTTCAACCTCAACCTCATTTACATATTCCAAAAAGTTCATTAAACGTTGAGATACTTGCGTATTATCTTTACGACTATTCTCGAAAACGAAAAATAGACTAGAATTTTCGAATGCTGGTTCTTCTGCGTAACCAAATATTTTAGAAAGTAGAATTGTTTGACGTTCTGTTGCTCGGTCATACTCAATAAAAAAAGGGTTATCGTTCACAAATATAACAGCATCAGGAACCATTAAAAGATTAACTCGACTAATAGGAAATACGACTTGTATGTTTAGGTCATAGACAGACTTATCTTGGTTATTAAAAAATAGCTTGTTTAAGATTTTAGCAACTAATCGTCTGGTCTCTAGATCATGAATATTTACGGTTTGAGGTTTTCCTCCTAGAAGATTATTACTGACAATGCTATATACTGACCTATCATATTCTGTCGTTTTTGTTAGCAACCGTATTTTATCAATCCCCATAATCATAGTAAGCAACCAGGTACTAAAACCTTTGTTCAGATAATATATCTTTCTCTTACCGCTTCTAGTATCCAAACATGCTGAAATAGGATGATTCACCTTCCCAACAAGACGATAAAACCATGAATTAGGGGTTTTAGATTTTCGAGTTACTGCAGTATAAATGAGGTCTATGATTTCCTTATCAAAATAACCAAACCTTAGTAGATGATAAAAGATGATAAGCTCCTCTTCTGAAAACGACAGAGAGATATTTTGATTTTTTGAAACAAAATAAGTAGCTATTTTATTCCTCTGGGTGTAATGAATTTTATTTTTTTTATTTGAAATAAGTGAGGTAAAATCTCTATTTTTTATATCTTGCATTTTGTAGTCCTAAAATAGTCAATCAATAGGGTATATAGTCTGGTCTTTTTTCGAAGAGTGCAACGATTACTTTTAAAATCGTGTTATGCCTTTGCTATTGCACTACACAAGCATTCTCTTGTACCCGTAAAATGCTGATTGATACTTTCATCTCCTCTCATTCATAACGTCGTAGTTTATTTTTATAACGATAATCCCTAAAAAAAATGGTTTATTCTAGCTATATAGTAGCCACCATTTACTCATTTATGATTTACGAGTTTCTAATATTAGTCGTCAGCCCTATAAATACAGTAAACTCTTAGACTTTTGTTCTCTCAGTACTTTCATTCATAAAATCTGGTTATTACATAACACTCGTTACAACCGGTTTTATGGGGTTTTAAGCACTTAATAACTACTATTAGGATTCATTTATAATAGGTCGCTATAGTGTTCAGTATACCCTAGAATAGATTATTTTCAAGGGAGTGACATGGGTTGACTTTTAATATTCTTGCTCTATACTATTAGATATAATTAATAATTAAGGAGCATATTATGGCAGGAAAAAACAAAAAAACTGAATCAGATTTTATTAAGGAAATTAAGGCATACGAACAACAAAAAAAAGATGCTATGGAACAGCTTAAGGCTTATCAAAAATCACAAACTGATAAACTAGGGCAAATCTATTTTGAATTGAAAAAACTAGAAAATCCGGATTTATCTATTGATGAGTTAGTTGTTGAAACACAAAATAAGGTTAAAGAAGTAAAGAAAGAAATTAAGCAAAGAAAAGCAGAAGAAAAAGAAAGAAAGGATGCTGAGAAGACTAACAAAGAAACATATAATAACTCTCAAAACTAGAACAAAAGCAACGGAAATTTCCGTTGCTTTTTATGTTATCTAAAACCCTTCTTCTTCATCAATATCCATTTGTTCTACATTACTTTCTAAAGTTCTAGTTGCTTTCTCACGAGCTACACGAGAGAGTTCTTGAGGTAATTCAAACTCTTGATTAGGGGCTTGAATATTTTGAGTATCGACAGTTTCGGGTGTAGATGATGGAGCTAGGATCACTCTTTGAGTTATTTCTTTATCTTTCAACTCACCAATATCATTTTTGCTATTTACAGTTTGTTTTTCTTCAACAACTGGTGGAATATCTGAGTTATTGACCTCCTCTTTTTGCTCAATATCCTCTGTTACCTCTTCACTAATTGAAGTACTTTCTCTATGTTCTGTTATACTCTCGTTGACTAAGATTGTTCTTTTAACTGATGGAGAATCATCTTTTTTACCAACTGTATCATTTACATTACTATCAACATTTGGCACCTTAACATCCATGATTGCTTGCCATTCTTCTTCAGTAAAATCACTTTCATAGAGGTGGCTTTCAGACTCTTTTTGAGCGTAATATTCTATCACTTCTGCTCTCCACAACTTGTATGCTTTTGCTATTTCCGGTTCTTCCTCACCAAGCCCATAAACCTTATTGAAAGGTGTATGTGAGACAAAAGAGTCCTTTGAAATATCCATTTTAAAATGCGGAGATGTTGTCAAATAAATCATATTTGAGACTTCATCATCACTGACGATAACACCACCAACTTGGAATTTTTCTAGGTTATTTGCATCTCTAGCAGTGAAGTTATCTTCTTCTACTACTTCCTCTGAAGTAGCACTTGAGTTCCCTTGATTTCCTGCTAAGAGATCATCGTTTGCTGCACGTTTGGTTTCTTTAAGAGCATAATGTTTTCCTCCTGAACGTAGATTAATGAACTCTACAACCTTTGTTGAGGTTTGTTGGAAGGTAAAGGCATTACGATAAGACATCTTGATTGCATCAGCCCCAGATTCGCCAATAGAATCCCTAATTTGTTCGTCATGTTGATAAGCATGCATAACTGGAACATGGAACTTACGAGACTCATCTAGGAAGTTACTATCATTACCTGGCATCAAGTAACCATTCTTTTCATCTTCATAAAAAGCAAAGAAAGGAGACTTATCTGGAAGACGTCTTTGAGCAGCATTTTGCATAACTAATGTTACCATCTGTGCTACCATTCGAGACTTTTCTTTACCAAGAACACCTTTAGCAGAATTGACCAAAATCATTCCACCCGTTTTTAAAACAATATCTAAATCTTTGGTACTTTGAGAGAAAAATACACGACGGATTTCTGGTGAAGATGATAGGTCATCAATAACTGCTTTTAGACCAGATACGTTAGCATCAAAAGTATAATAATATTCCTCTGTATACGAATTTAATTGATGAGCATTGATGAAATAATCATAAGAACTTTGGAGGTTTTCAAGTTTATTTCTTTCATCATTAAAGGCGTTTATAGCTTCATGAACATTCTCTGGTCTAAGGATAGTATCAAAGAGTTGTTCGTGTTCACGATTGTACTCTGATTCCTCTAACCACTTTTCTTTTTCCTGCTCTAAAAACTCTTCATGCTTTTTCAACGTTTCTTCAAAAAGCCTTTTCTTTCGATTGAGTAGTTGTTCAAAAACAGCAATATAGGCTTCAATCCAATCACTAGAACGTAACATACTTGAGAATTCAGTTAGTGTTGGAGACTTACCTTTTAACATGTAGTTGATTGGGGCATCTGGTATCAACGCTACCTCTTTAATGACCGTAATGATATTATCAGTAAGTTGTCCCTCTTGGTTAAGGAAGAAAGAAGAACCAGTTCCACTTGGATCACTAAATCGTTTAAATAAATCTCGAACAGCCCCTTTTACCTGAGTAGTATCTCCATCCAAAATATTTATTGCACCAGTTCCTGGGTTAGTAGGATCTAGAGTCCAAATCATTTCATCAGGGAATCCCATTTTATGAGCGTACTTAACAATTGTGCCATACATCGAACCTGATGGTTCAGTCATATAAATACCATTTGTAAGCTCTGCAGCATAACCATTGTTATACCACTGCTCCAACAATTCACGTCTTTTTTTCTTACGTTCAAACTCTGTGCTAAAGAATTCTTCTTCCAGTTCTTCATCTACTTTCATCAAATATTTACGATAGGATAGTAGATAGTACTTCATATTTTCCATATCCTGTAGCATTGCTGGAATCAAAATCGTTGCCGATTTACCAGTACCAATCAAACCAAAGATAATAGTGTGATAAGTCCTCTCGTTAGCATGTAAAATCACTTGCTCTCCAGTTTTAGAGTTAAGTCCCATAACCAAATTCGCTTGACCTTTTTCATCTTGATTATGAACAATATTACTTAATACACTGTCTTGGAAGTAACGTCCTCCTAGCCATTGCTCAACAAGTTTCTCATAGGTTTTTTCAGCAATCCCAGTTGCATAGCTATTATAAAAAATAAGACCAATTGCTCCAATCGGAGTTAACAATAACAAACTGTTGAACCAGTCAGCTCCTATTAAGGGTTTTAGGGTATGATAACTTAATACAATACCTGTCTGACTTCCATTTGGTATCGACCAGGGCATATATTTGAGATAATTATCTGCTACATCATACATACGATTAATAAGGGATAAGATAAAGTTATTGATTGTTAGTACATATAATCCAGACGATATAAGTACTGCTGCCAGTGCTGCTCTTATAGCATACTTACCAATAATCTTCTTTCGTTCTGCTCGTTTTAAGGTATCATATTTTTCAAATAACACGAAAATTTGACGACTTGTAACATTACTGTGCCATACACCAATGTATAAAACTAAAGCCATATTAACGAACAAAAATATAAATAAAGATATAAATACCCAACTGGGTAAACGCCATCTAAAGATAAACATAATAATATTGAAAGCAAATAATCCAAAAGATATATGATATACCCAATCAATATATTTTCGCCAACAAAACAGTAAGATATCTATAGTTCGCTTACCATTTGTATAATAACGATTAAAAAATAATTTTAAGATCTTCCGCATAAAGCACCTCTCTAGTAAGCAAACATTCTTTTCAAGAATTCCATAAATACAACAATAGCAATCGGACCTATTATTCCAAGTCTAATGAATAGATTTCGTCGAGGTAAGCTTGTTGTTTTCTTCCCCTCTGTAATCAACCATTGATAGTGATAGATGTATCCCTGTATGAAACCATATGCAGGTAATATTCCAACTGCTAGAATTTCTATTAGGGTAAAGACCTCTACGAAACTAATCATAGAGAAGTCACCACTATGTGTTCCTCCCTTTGATATCATTGCGAGTCCATAGATGACGAAAATAGGGATAAATGTAACGATATATAAGAATAAAATTGATTTTAAGGCAAAATTTACTCCCATAATTTGTTTCTCTGGGTTATTGATAGATTTAGCATAACTCCACCTACCGATACCGATAAAGACCAAGGTAATAGGTAAGACATAGCGAATAAAGACTATCAGATAATAGACAATAGCATTGATATTGTGATGATTCATGAGCCCTCCTTGTTAAATTTTTCTGTTCCGAACGTAAACAAAAAGTTCCCATTTCAGAGGGAACTATATGCGACTCAACTAGTAAAAAATGTTGATAAGATTTTACTGTTCACACGATTTGGATAGAAACTATTGAAACGTGATTTGATACGAAACAGACACTTTTTCTCTTCCGTATTCTGTGAATTACTGCTCACTTCTTCAGTTTTTTTAGCCACTCGACGCCCCCTGCTATTTGCGTCTACCCAGCGATAATGAGCATCTTGAATAACAACTGAAATTTCATCTCCTTGCTTAAAAGGAACTCGATTTAAAGAACCTGAGTCCTTCATTTTAATTTTGATACCTGGAAAGTCAACCAACTCTACTGTATGAAGACTCTGTGGATCAAAACTGATGAATCGCACTTTAAACAATCGTCCTATGACTTTCTTATTATCAATCATCTCAATCAAAGCATCTTGAGGTGCTTCTTCGAGAACTTTCATATCTCCCTCGATACGAATATAGTCATGGATAATGTGACGTTCTCTTTGATTTGGACTTGGTTTTTGGGTATTGGCCCCAGTAATTTTAAATTCCACCCTATCAAAGACTGATACTACTTCGTCTAGGTTAACAAATGAAGAATCACACTCATAACTTACCCTATGTTTTGGAATAAATACCGTTTGTAATTTTTTGGTCATTACCATGATACCTGCATTGCTACCATTGTTAATAACGGCAGAGACAATACCTTCATGGGTACGCTCTAAGATATTTTTTCTATCTCGATTACGAGAAGAATTATCTTTACTCTTTTCAATTTGCTGAAGAAGCTGGTAATTAGTTAACCACTCAGCTAACTCAATACTACCTTCAACAACATAGTTTGATGGGTTATTAATCGTTAGTTTATAATTGTCGATAGTTTGGATATGAATTTCAGTTAATTTGCAAGGGAAAATACGCCCAACCATTTTAAAGAAGTCTTTTGGTTGGCGGAAGCCAGATTCTGTTTGCTTAATATAAACTGTTGTTCCAGCAAGTTCTCCATTCTGAACACGCCCTACTAACATATCGCAGAATGCGACACATTCACCGATAGGGCGACCATTTCTATTTCTCGGAATAAATGGCTGTGTTTCAAGTACATTCTCTACTACAACTGATACAACCTTATTAGTTGCTTGTTCTAACAAATACTCATCTTCAGTATTTCCAAGATCAATATATGGGAGTGTATAGTTTCGAATGATATCTGAAACTTCTTCTGGAACACATTCAATTTCTGGTTGCTCAAACCATTGTTCTTGTTCATCTTTCCTATCTGCAACAACCAATGTTTTAAATTTTTGCTCCCCTAAACTAGCATAATGGACGTTCTCATAACCGTCCTCCCTTATAAGTTTAAGTGCTTTCATATGTTTCTCCTTTAATGTCATTTTTGACATTAAAAGCATAACAAAAAAGGTCACTACCTGTAAGATAGTGACCCCCCTTGACTTTTGTTAATTCATAGCGATAAGAAGCCCAACACCCAAGACTACAATTGGTGTAATTAAGGCGAAAATTGAAAAGATTTTCTTGGCGATACCGATGGTAACATATAAGAAACTCGCTAATGTTAGTAATAGAACCAAGATCATAAACATAATTCTCACCCTTTCTTCTGGCTCTGTATTATTTATTATTATATAGATTTTTGATATCAATGCAAGGCTAGAGAGCAATAAATGTAAAGATAACTGATTATAAAATACTTTTCGAAGTCTGTAAAGAACGGTTGTTTTACACTTCATTTTAAAAGTATCTGCTATAGGCCAAGCATTAAAGGCTCACCGAATGGTTTCCTTTAAGTAATAGCAAGTCTTCTTAAGACTACTATCTTTTATTTTTCTCACCTGTAAACGTGTCATACTCATCAAAAAGACTATACTGACTGCTATCATGTTTATAATTTCAGCTATCCATAGAGATAAAAAGATTACTAAATAAATAGCAATCTTTTTTTCATGTTAATTACGATAAAATGGATAATTTTCTGCGTCATCACTTTGACCAATAACAAGATGGTCTGAATCGCCATTACCAGTTCCAGGAATAGCCCAAAAAGCTGCGCTATCAATATCAGAAGCAATTGTTCCTACCGTTTCATCAGTGTCTTTAGTTGCAGAATCTTTGGCAACAGAAGACTCACTAACCTCAACTGTTTCGTCTTTTGTGTCTTCATTTTTTACATGCGGGTTTGAATTTTTCTTATCGTTCTTAGTAGATTTACTTGAGCTTGAAGATGATTTCTTAACAATTTTAGTTTGGCTGCTACTTGTACTAACACGTGCAGATTCATGGCTGTTAAACTTAGTCACCAGGAAGATGGCAAGAATAACAATAATGAGAGCCAAGACTGAACCAATAAGCTTACTTGTAGTTTTCATATTTTATGTTCCTTTTAATAAATTTTTTACGTTGTAAATATAACATTTTTATTTCTATATTTCAATACTGTTACATAAAATAATATAGAAATATTTCCTGCCATCTTCTATAATGGGGTGCCCTCTATGTCTTAGTTAATAGCAATATAGCGACGTGCACCTGAATATGATAAGTAAGAAATCCAATAATGACCATCTGCCTGAATAAGACTATCATAATTTACTGTATTTCCAGCATCATAATAAGCCAACTCAGGTGCAGAAATCTTTGGTTCTGCTTTGATACTTGCATGGCCTTTAAAAGTATAAACACCACTATTAGGAATTGATGGTTTAGAAGGATTAGATGTAGTTGAAGCACTTTCTACAGTTGTCGTTGTTCCACCTACACCAATTTGTTTACCACTATCAATAACATAATAGAGATGGATTAGATATTCTCCTCTGTCATTCTTATGATCACTAATTTTTACAGAAGTCTTATAGGTACCATCAGATTGTTTAACAGCTTTATACCATTTCAAGTCATCTTGTCCATTTTTTGCTGACCAAATTGGAACTTGAACTTCTTTTAGTCCAACATTACTTGAAACATTCGAGATAACAACATCAAAGGTACCTGATTGGTCATTCTTATTTGTAACGTTAATGGTTCCTTTAACCTCTGGTTTTACCTCAGTTGAAAGCTTTTGTACTGGAATATAGCGACGGTTTCCTGCATATGATAGATAAGAAATCCAGACATAACCATCTGCTTGGAGTGTTTTATCATAATTGACAGTATTTCCTGCTTCATAATAGGCTAGTTCTGGAGCAGACATTTTTGGTTCAGCTTTAATGCTTACTCTCTCTGTAAATTGATAAGATCCTGAAGAAGCTAAATTACTTCCTGTATTATCTGTTGGTGTTGGAGTATCAGGGATACTTGTATTACTACTTTTTAAATCTTTAAAGTGGATGTAACCAGTGAATGAATTTTTGGGAACCACACGACTATGATAACGGAACTGATAGGTTGACCCATAGTTATACTCCTCGATTTCTACATTATCACCTTTGACGGCTGACACCCAAGCAACGTGACCATAAAGACCATCGTCCAAATATGCTACAGAGCCTCTAGTAGGAATAGTATCAACTCTATATCCCATACTTCTTGCATTTCCACCCCATTGTCTAGCATGACCTAAACCTCTAGGTGTATCCAATTTATTAACTTGATAGAGTCTATTAGCAACAAAGGAAGTACAATAAGCAGTTGCATAACCCCAGCTATCCCATTCCCCTGGATTATTACGCCATGCTACTGGATAATCATCACCGATTCTAGAATTATTAGACAAAGGTCGTCTAATATTTCCAACACTAAATAATCTCGAATAACCAGTACTTGGTGTTGATGGTTTATTATCTGTTTTAATTTCAGGAACTTTTGGATCAGAAATTTTCTCTGTTACAGTAACTTTTTCAGTCTCCTTATCTTCACGTACCTCCAACTCAATTTTTTTTATTTACCTCATTTGAAATATTTGGAGTAGTCATTTTTTTATCAGATGACTTATCAGTATTTGTCGCTATGTTAACCTTTTCTTCTACTGTTGATATAGCTTCAGTAGTATTTTCAACTTTGTGAGTTTCATTCGTAGTAACTGTTTCAATATGCTGAGAACTTTCACTTGTCTTTTCTGGAGTCACAGCACTTGAGGGTACTTCAGCAGGTGCCAAACTTTCCTTTGGAACTGAAACAGTAGCTTCAGAAAGAACAATCTCAGCATTTGAAGAAGTTACTTTCTCTGATACAACTCCATTATCGCTAGTAATACTTGGAGTTGATTCAGAAACAGCCACTTGCTCATCAGCATGAGCAGTCTGTACACCAGAAAGTAGGAAAACCCCTAAAAGCACAGAAGCAGCACCAAAAGAATACTTACGAATTGAGAAACGTTGAGCAACATGGTAAAAACTAAATTTCATAATAATATCTCCTAGTCTTTTTCATAACTCTCTCCTATGCAAAAGAGTATAGCACGACTATGACTGTCAAATTGTTATAAATCGTAAAAAGTCTAAAAATTGTCACTATTACAAATTTATTATATTTATTTACACAAAATATAAATATTTCTTTTACTTAGATTAGAAAGTCAGTGTTTTGGAAATTTTGCAAGTATTCTGGATATATATTTTTTTAATAAACAAATATAGGATCAGGTACTTGTTTTCAAAGGACGACAAAAGATGTGGTTCTATCAAACCACATCTTCTATTTTTAGTGTCTGTTTAAAACGATAGTCTTTAGATTGTGTTGACAAAGAACAATTAGGATACTTCCCTAAAATCTCTCGAACAGTGTAGTACTGCTATCCAAACTAGCTTCAATAGCATTATCCAAGAAGATGGACAGCACCGTTATGAAATCCAACAATTCCATCCTCGATACTTCAAAGACGTCGCTGACCTCAAGGTGAATGGTAATGGACTGTCCCTGTGCTTCCAAGATTTTACTAGTCAGGACACCTTTAACAGCTTCATCTTTAATATTAATCAAGTTGGCAATTTCGTACTGTTTTCCCTCAATCCGAGTCTTTGTTTTTTCAAGGATATTATCGTAGATATCGGAAATCATAGCTATATCCTTGGAGTCAATGCCATATTTGATACTAGACAAAACATTTAGGTAATCATGCCTGAAGCGACGAATATCCGTATAGAGTTGCTCGATTTGTTGACTATAATGGGCCAAATCACTAATTTGCCTATCTTTTTGGAGTAGGACTTCTTCTTTTAGTCTTTCACTGAAAGTCGCATTAATGTAAACAAGGGTCGCAAGAAAGAGTAAAGCATAGGTCACCACGAGATAAACATGCCAATCTCTTCCCCCAGGGTTCTGTTGCACAAAAAAGGTAATATATTGGAGAAGGGGGGCATAAGATAACATTGATATATCTATAAGCAATAAAAAGTACTTTGAAAATGACTTTCTAAAACCATAGTTCAACGCTTTGAAATCCACTTTTAAGGTCTTAATGATTAACCAAAACACAGGAAAGACTAGCAACTCAATGACAAGGTTTAAATGAAAATGGTTAAGTACAATC